>OLRO01000011.1_pt1 | contig 231491 bp, 155 predicted proteins | sample 1673131 | NCBI WGS metagenome assembly OLRO01 (sample SAMEA3136757, study PRJEB25190) | human gut metagenome | biome: human gut; feature: human-associated habitat; material: faeces | place: Austria | collected 2013 | reverse complement strand
CCAGGGCTTGAACCTGGGACCTCCAGATTATGAGTCTGTTGCTCTAACCAACTGAGCTATAAGCCCGAGAAACCTCATTGGTGAGGATTTCGGGTGCAAAGTTATAAAGTTTGGCTCAAACTACCAAATTTTTTTGAAGAAAAATGATGCCACAGCGTCCTTTAACCTCTTTTTTGTAAGGACGTAGGCGTTTGTGTGCGGTGTGGCGGGTGCATGAGGACCGCGGTGCGGCGGTGTGCCGGGGCTGGTGTGGAGTGGGGCGGAGAGACTGACCGGAGGACGTGGCGTAGAGGAGGGGACAGTAGCGTGCGTATGTGTGCGTATGGTCAACTAAAAAGGCGCGGAGTGTTAAACCTACCCTCGCGAGAATCGTCCGCAGGCGCGAGGGGAAACGTGTGACGCTGAAAAACGTGAATATGCGAGCTTTGCGCAAGTGGTTGACAGTCTGGTGTATAGACTTGATGGTGCCGCGGACGGACGTTTCCTGGGCTGCGAAAGAGGCTTTTCCGTGCTGTCAAAGAGGCTTTTCCGCATGGCGGAAGAGGCTTTGCTGAGGTGTGGAAAAGCATGTCCGGTGGGGCGGAACGGGCTTTATGGCATATGAAAGGCGGAAAAGACGCGGTCCGATTGACGTCTTTTCCGCCTCAAAGGCGTGTGATATGGTGTCGCGGCAATCTCTTTCGCGTGTCGCGGAGGAGATTTTTTGGAAGAGTATTTTAAGTTAAATTTTAAGCGGATATTCCAAAATACGACATATGAGTGATTTTATAATGCCTGTCAATTCAGGACATCTGATTGGCACCCGTCCGCCCTGCAACGGTTCATTCCACCAATACCTTCACGTTCTCTCCAGCACTCCTCACGATGAATATGCCGTCGGAGGGCATCTCAGCCTCTGTCACTCCGCATGTCACCATGGTGCCGTCGGTGCGGTAGACAGCCATCGGGGAGTCCGAGCTTATGGTGTTCCGGCTCACGCTCACTCCCTTATGAGCCTGCGTGTTGTCGCTGATGGCTGTGGTGAGAGGCGTGTATCGCGAGTTCTGCGCTATTATGGCTTTTGTCAGTTCGAGCCCTCTCACGTCATACTCTCCCGACTTGTCCGTTCCGGCATAGTCCATCATGATGATGCCGGTTGCGCCCTGTTCGGTGTCGGGCGAGTTGAGAACGTCGAGCAGAGCCTTGCTTGTGCGTGCGGCATTGTCGCGATAGCCGTCGGAGCTGGAGCCCTTTGTGTAGCCCGAGGCGTGGTTGACGCACCATCGTGTGGACTTCGCCGCCATCCTTATGTCGAGCATGTGGAGCATCGCGTCAATCTTCCTGTCGATGCCGTCGTCGCCCGTACAATCGTAGAAATCCTGCACGAGGGCTCGCTCTTCGCTGCCGTCAGCACCGGTGAAGACAGCCTTTGTCTGGTCCTGATACAGGTCGCTGTGGCTCCATCCCGTGATGTATGCGCCGTGAGGACCGTTGTCGTAGGTGTCGCGGCTCATCACAAGAATCTTCCCTCTTATGTCTCCCACGGTCAGACCCTTGCGGAATCCGGCAATGTATCCGTCCAGAGCCTCCGCTGTGAGACTCTTGTCCATGAGTGCCTGCCACTGTGTCTGTATGCCTGTACGGCTGTCGCTCTCGTGGCGCATTATCACTATGGCGAACTCGCCCGGGTTCTCCTTCAGCTTGTCGCGCAGTGTGAGCAGTGCGTCGTCGAACGATATGGCGGTCTTTATGATGCCGTGATATATGTGCAGATATGTGCCTTCCGTGCCGTTCTCGACTGTTGGGCGCAGGTCGAAGGCACGTATGCCGCAGTCCCACTGTTGGCTTATGGTGAGGTCTTGCGTCTGTGCCGTGCCCGGTCCGAGCAGTTCTCCGACAAAGCCTGAAAAACCTTCTCCGGTGGCGGAGTCGTGCGTTCCGGGTATGGAGAGGTCGCTCACGTAGGTGTTGTCTGGCAGGGGAGTGATCCAGTTGTCGGCAGAAGCCGGCATCGCGGCAGCCATTGCAGTTATGACCGCCGCCATGAATTGTAGTACGTTTTTAGTCATAGTGTATGGTTTTTTATGTGTTACGGTCTTGCTTGCGGGGCTGCTCAGTGGTCACGGCAGCTTGCCTTTGTCAATCATGTCCTTGAATATGGACAGTCCGTATCTGATGGAGCTCAGTCCGAACAGTTCGGTGTGTATGTCTTCGGGAGCCATCCAGAAACATTCGGCGGCATCGTCTCCGGCGCGCAGCTTCGTGGTGTCAGTCACGCGGCAGAGGAAGAACAGGTCGAGCGTGGGTATGTCGATGCCGCTGAAGCGGTAGGAGTTGGGCAGGCTGAACATATAGCGCGGGGAGGTGATTTCGAGTCCCGTCTCCTCCCTCACCTCACGTATGACGCCCTCCTCAGCCGTCTCTCCCGCGTCGGCGAATCCTCCGGGCAGGTCGAGCGTGCCTTTTGCAGGCTCTCTGAGCCGCCTCTCCACGAGCAGCCTTCCTTCGTTGTCGAGTATGAACGCCGCGTTAGAGGAAGCCGGGTTCACAAAATATTCGAATCCGCAATTGTCACATTTCTTGCTTTTCACGCTGTCTGTCGTGAAATGGCTGCTGCCGCATACCGGGCAGAAAGCAAATTTTTCGGTTATCCGCATGATAATAAGCTGTCTGATTGTAATATTGTTTTTTGGGTCCGGGACAGCCTTTAGTTGCCCCGTCACACTGCAATATTATGAAAAAAAAGTTATCTTTGCAAGTAAAAGGTTTTAATATTTACAAAGACGATATGAGATTGAGAATTATGGCATTGGTGCTGGCAGCATCGGCGGCATGGCTCGCCGCTCCTGCCCAGAGAGTGTTTGACATGGACTTGTGGCAGGGCAAGGTGAAGGTGAAAGGCAGCGATCCTGCCGACACGGCGAAGGTGAGGGTGTTCCTGCCCGAGGCGAAGAACGCCACCGGACGTGCGGTGGTGATATGCCCCGGAGGCGGATACGAGCATCTGGCGATGGGACATGAGGGTTACGACTGGGGACCCTTCTTCAACGACATGGGCATAGCGGCGGTGGTGCTGAAATACCGTATGCCGCACGGAAACCCTGAAGTGCCGGTGAGCGACGCCGAGGAGGCTATGAGACTTGTGAGGCGCAACGCGGCGAAGTGGAAGATAAATCCTGCCGACGTTGGCATAATGGGATTCTCGGCTGGCGGACATCTTGCCTCCACCATTGCCACACACTCCACGGGCGACGCCTTGCCCGATTTCCAGATACTGTTCTATCCGGTCATAACCATGCTGCAGGGCTACGCGCATCAGGGCTCGCGCGACAATCTGCTGGGCACCGACGTGAAGAAGAAGACGGAGCGTTACTATTGCAGCGACAGGCATGTGACACGCACGACACCGCGTGCCTGCATCATCCTTAGCGACGATGACGACATCGTGCAGCCCTCAAACGGGGTGAACTATTACATCGAGCTGTTCCGCTACGACGTGCCGGCGGCTCTCTATGTGTATCCTTCCGGCGGTCACGGGTACGGACTGCAGAGCAGTTTCAAGTATCATGTGGAGATGATGCTCGACCTCAGGGCGTGGCTGCGGAGTTTCTGACAGCGACGCTCACGGCTGCTCCGGACCGTCGGAACGGGCAAGGGGGCTGAGACAACATGTGTCTCAGCCCCCTTGCTTATGCTTGTTCGCCTCCCGCGTATGTTCGCCTCCGTTCAGAGAAGAGCCTCTATCTCGGCATTGACGTCCTTTATCTGGGCGTCGCGCTTCACCACGTTCACGTTCTTGTCGAGAAGGAAGAATGTGGGCACAGCCTGCACGTTGTAGTTGCTCAGCACCTTTGTGTTGTTGTCGTCCATGCGTACGCTTATCCACGGAAGGGCTGCCGTCTTTGTCTTCCAGAAGTGTTCGTCGGCGTCGACAGACACCTGGTATATCTCGAATCCGCGGCTGTGGTACTTGTTGTATATGTCGCGCATCATCATGATGCGGTCTGCCGAGCCGTCGCCCGAGAAGAGATGGAAGTCGAGCAGCACCACCTTGCCCTTGAGGTCTGACAGCCTCCGCACGTTGCCCCGGTTGTCCTTGAGCACTATGTCTATTATTCCGGATGTGTCTACGACGTCGGGATTGATGGTCTTAGCCATCTCGTTCCTTATGATGCGCACGTTTTTCATGCCCTCGATGGCTATGTTGTGGAGGTTGGCTCCGCGCTCCGCCTGCGGATAGAAAGTGTCCCAGCTTGTGGCGACTGCGGCAAACACCTTCACGTCGTCCTCACTGTTGCGCGGGTTGAAGATGAGCATCGACCGGTAGCCCATGCTTATTGTCTGGAAAAGGGCGAAGTAGGCGTATGCCTTCATCGGCTCCTTGTATATGTAGTCGGTCTTCACTCTTGTCTTGTAGGCGTCTATTGTCTTTGCCACACTGTCGTTCACAGCCTGTATGTTGAGCGTGGGGGCGGCTGCGATGGCGTTGATGTCGCGCTGCAGCCGCATCTGCATGAGCGTGAGCTCCTTTATCTTCGAGCAGTCGTAAGAGCCTTTCACCTCATAGGATGACGCCATTGCGGGCCATGTGGCGTTCACTTCTATTGTCTCCGTGGAGTCTACGGCGATGTTTATTATCTGTCCGGCTATGCGCAGGCGGTAGAACTCCGGCGTGACAGGGTCTTTGCCGCTGAACGAGAACGAGCCGTCTTCGGGCAGTCTCACCGAGTCTGCCGTCACCGGACCGTTGAGGCTCATGTGCTCCAGATAGAGTATGGAGTCCCTGGCGTCGGTTATCTTTCCGGTGATGTGGAATTTTCTTTCGTTACATGACGATATTGCCATGAGCATGGCGATGATTGCAGCGAAGGTGATATGGCTGTATCTGTTGTACGTCTTCATATGCAGTGTGATGTGTTGATTTGTTGTCTGCAAATTTAACAAATTTTTTCGTACGCAATGCTCTTCGGGTGATATTTTTTAATAAAACAGTGCCTGCGGGCGCAATGACAGTCTGCTCTCTGATTGCCGGGCGCAGCCTGTTTTTTTATAAAACAGACAAAGGGCAGACCCGAGAGCCTGCCCTTTGCCGTAAAAAGGATGCCGTGCGTGGCGGCTCAATATTTTATCCTGATGAACTTCACGCCGTGCGACGGAATGAAATAGCGCGTGTCTGACGTGCTGATGTCTTTCTGCCGCCACAGGTCGCGTGCGTAGGTGATGTTGCCTATACCGAGCTTCCCGAAGTATGAGGAGAAGTCTACCGTGGCGTCGCTGTCGCCCAAGTTGAATATCCCCACGGCATAGCTGCCGTCTGCGAGCGGGCGTTTCCATATCTGTATGTCACCGTCGGAGACCTCGCGTTTAGCCTGCTTGCCGAGTATGTCCTGGTTTACGGCGTTCACCTCATTGTTGCACAGCAGTGCGAGAGTGAAGTCGTCGATGCGCGAGATGTCGCAGCCAATGAGCATGTTGGAGGCGAGCAGCGACCATAGCGAGATGTGTGTGTACTGCTCGTCAGGTGTGAGTCGTGTGTCGCGCAGGTTGTCGCTCCATCCCACCATGCCCACGATGAGCATGTCGGGGTCGTTCCAGTGTCCGGGCGCGGCGTACGGATGAAGGTCTGCCTGACGCACGAAGCCGATGTCGTAGAGCGACTCCCATGTGTCGGTGATGTCGCCTGTGGTGCGCCATGAGTTGGCGTCGACCACCGGACCCCATTTCCATACATCAGCCATGCCGTACTGGCAGAGACTGTAGAATATGTCGCGTGGCTGCTCGCGAAGGTATTTCTGCATGTGCATATAAGGACGGGCGTATGCGGCGAGGCTTCTGTCGGTAGACTTGTCGAACTCGCGCGAATAGCCGCACCAGTCATATTTCAGATAGTCTATGCCCCAGCTGTTGTATGTCTTGGCGTCCTGCTCCTCATGACCGAGCGAGCCGAGATAGTTGCCGCAGGTGCGGTCGCCGGGCGACGAGTATATTCCGAACTTCAGACCGTTGGAGTGCAGCCAGTCGCCCAGACCTTTCATGTCGGGGAACTTCTCGTTCACGGCGATGGTGCCGTCGGCGTTCCGCTGCGGAGCTTCCCATGCGTCGTCAACGTTGATGTAGCTGTAGCCGTAGTCGGCGAGCCCTTTCTCTATGAGGGCACGTGCCGATGACATCACTTTCTCCTGCGATACGTTGAGCCCCCAACAGTTCCAGCTGTTCCAGCCCATGGGAGGTGTGAGCGCTATCTTGTCTCCCACCTTTATCGTGAACGGCTGTTCTGTCTTGCCTTTGGCGTTCTCTGCCACGATGGTCATCTCATAGTCGCCGCGCTCTCTGATGCTTCCGCTGATGACACCGTTGGCTTTATCGAGTGTGAGACCTTCCGGAAGATTGTTCACGGAGAACTTCATCGGACGCTCGCCCGACACCGGTATGCGGAAGATTACGGGTGAGCCGGGACGCACTCCGTATACCAGCGGACCGTTGTAGCGCGGTGTAGCCGGGGCGGGTGGGGTGAGGATGTATTTCGGGATATATGAGAAGACTGCCTTCTTGCCTGTCGTGGCGTCGGTGCATGTCACTTTTATCTGTACGCACTTGCCTTTGCTGTAAGCCAGGTCGAACGGTTTCGCCCCGTTGCCTTTCACCGTCAGCTTCTTGTTGATGTGCCGCAGGCTCTGTCCGTTCTCCGTGTCGGTGACGTCGATGTCGAGGATGAGGCGTACGGAAGATTTGTTGGTGTTCTTTATAGTGGCTGTGCATACAGGGTTGTCGCCTGACGATTTCTGGACGAAAACAGCCTTCATGCCGTCTATGCGGCTCGGAACGCTGACACTTACACCGCTTCCGAACATGCCGCCGGGGTCGTTGCCGTTGTACACTCTCACTGCGAGCACGTTCTCCTTGCCCCATCTTATGGCTTTGCTTGAGGCGGATACGGAGTAGGTGCGCGGCTCTTCCCATTTTGACACGTATCCTTCTTTGTCACCGGGTGTGCTTCCAGTCTTGCCGATAAGCACTCCGTTGAGATATGTCTCGTCGGCATCGTCTATCTTGCCCATGACGAAGAGCACGGTCTCTTTGATGTCGGAATTGTCGAGCATGGACTCCGGCAGGGTGAAACGTATGCGATACCACGCATAGTTGTTCGGATTGCTGATGCCCTGATCGGTCCATGGCTTGAGCATGGATAGTGATTTCCACCGGCTGTCGTCGAACGTCGTGTTTTTCCATTCCATATTGTCGCCTTTCTGGAATTTGGCATCTGTCAGTTTCAAAACCTGGGCGGTGGAGCCCAGCATGGTGGCGACAGACAGATAAAATGTCAGTAATATTGATTTCTTCATATCAGGTTGAATGGTTTGATTGTTCGTTGTCGTGACACATTATATAATATATAACGTGCGAGGTATGACTCTACAAAGATATAATAAAAATCACCAGACGTGGCAGACTTGCCTGTGTTTTTTTCTTTTTAAGGTCATATGATTGGGTGTTTATATCAATAAGACAAACACGCATGTGTTTTCTTACAACTCATTTGCCGCGCTACGGTTTTAGTGTGTCTGTGTCGCTGCGCTGTGACAGAGATGTGAAAAGGGACGCGCCTTGGCGGAGCGTCCCTTTATAAAGAGGTTTCCCGATGGTGCGGGATGTGTTTTCAGTATTTTATTATCTTCTCGCTCGATGAGCCTGACTTGCCCTTTACGTTTACGATGTAGAGTCCGTCAGGAACGTCGGTCACGTCAACATCAACGCTGCCATGACCTTTTCCAGACTTCATCTTCTCACCGTGGACGGTGACAAGCTGCCATTTGAACTTGTCGCCGCTGTTCTCGGTAATGGTGAACTTGTCGTGAACGCGGCGCGGGTCGACGCTTATGGTCTTGTCGCCGCCGGCAGACACCGTGCTCTCTATGGAGTTTGTGGTGTTTATTATCGGGCGTTCGGCTGTGACAGAAGGACGCAGGTTCTCTACGACGGGCCATCCGTCCTCATCCCATGTCACCTTGTCGAGGAACACCTTACGTCCCGAATCGATGTCTTTTGCGTCGTATCCGTGATACAGCATCCAGTGCTGTCCGGCATCGTCGAGCACGAGTTCTGAGTTGTGACCGGGACCTACGACGTCAGGACTGCGGTACATCAGGTTGGAGAACTGGTTGTCGAGGGCGCGGTCTCCCACTTTGTTGACATACGGACCCATCAGGTTCTCGGAGCGTGCCACAACCACGTGATAGGTGCTGTTGGCTCCGTCGCAGCACGAACCGGCTGAACCGAACAGGTAGTAATAGCCGTCGCGCTTTATTATGTAAGTGCCTTCCGTGAGCGTGCCTGCTATCTGCACCTTCTCAGCTCCGGGCTTTACGGACAGTCCGTCGTCTGAAAGCTCAATGCCGTAAATGCCGCGGAACGAGCCCCAGAAGAGGTATTTCCTGCCGTTGTCCTCAATGTAGAACGGGTCGATACTGTTCTGTACGCCTATCTCATTGCTTATGAACAGTTTCTTGGCATTGAGGAACGGTCCCTCGGGACTGTCGGCTACAGCGCAGCCTATGCCGCATTCCCATTCTCCGCCCCATGCCGATTTGGAGAAGTAAAGCACGTATTTGTCGCCTATCTTGTTGATGTCCGGAGCCCAGATACCGCCGTTCGGCACCATTGTAGGACGTGTGGCTTCGGTGAAGGCGGTGCCTATGAAGTCCCAGTCGACAAGATTCTTCGACTTGTATATAGGTGTGTTGCGTGTGTCTTCCGTGCCGTACAGATAGTAATAACCGTCGTCGGCGCGTATCACAGTAGGGTCGGGGGCACTCACATTGATGACAGGATTGCTGTATGTATCGGTGCTCTCTTCCGGCTTTTCGGGCTTTATCATCTCTTCAGGAACGCTTGCCGTGCTGCCGGTAACATCCACATTCACCGTGCTGAAAGGCGAACCGTTGTATGAGGCGTTGACAGTCTGCACTCCTGCGGTGTAGCTTCCGTCGGGCAGGACGAGCGTTATCTTGCGCGCGTTGTATGCGTTTCCGGGCTGGTTTACCTTGCGCACGCCGTCTTTATCACCACCTATGAACGAGTTGCCGCCGGCAACCACCTTTCCGTCGGAGTTCATCACGTAGTATTCGAAAGTCTCGTTGCCTACGGCTCCGGCAGGCATGTCCCAAGTAAGAATGAGTTTTCCGTCTGCCACTTCAGCCTTCAGATTCTCCGGTTTCTGCGGTGTCAACACCGTGGTGTTGGGATTCTTTGTGGCAGAGAATACGTTTTTCAGTCCGTTGATTCCGCTGTAGAACGTCTCGTCAGACGACTGTGAGACTGTCACATAGTCGTTTACGCCGTCACCGTTGTAGTCTATGAATACCAGACATCCTTCCGAACCGCCTCCCATGCGTATGCTTTCTTCAAAGGAAGCGTTGCCGTCGCCCATACCGATGAAGCATGTCTGGGCACTTACTTCAGGCGACCATCCGAGGTTGAATATATCAAAGTTGCCGTCGCCGTCCCAGTCCATGGCTCCGTATTGGCGGTTTGTGCTGTTCTGTCCGCGCATCTCCGATGTTCCGGCGGCGCCTTTTGCGGTGTATGTCACGCTTCCGTCCGGTGCGATGGAAGAGGTATATACGCCGTAGACATAGTTCTGTCTGCCGTCTCCAGCCCATCCTGAGAGGTATATGTCAGGTGTCCCGTCGTTGTTGAAATCGGCTACGGCAATGCCTCCCTCGGATATAGCCGGTATGGCTCCGTCGGTGACATATTGTCTGCGGAAGTGTCCCGGATGCTCCGGATCGTTGAGGAACAGGTCGGTGAAATGGGTATTGTTGCCGTCAGTTGTCCCGAGTTCGTCACGGTCGTTGGAGTTGGAGTTGATGAAGAAGTCAACATATCCGTCGTTGTTGAAGTCGTATGCGAGCACCTGTCCGCACTCGAAATGATACTTCTTCCCGTCCTGTCCGTATTCGAGAACGTAGGGGTCGGTGAGGAAATGGCTTATCTCGAATACGCCTCCGCCTCTGTTCAGAAGAATGATATTGGCGTCCGTGTATGTCGTCGGGTCACCGCTCTTGTTCGTATGATAGCCAATTCCGACGATGTCGGGCAGTCCGTCGTTGTTGAAGTCGGCTACGTCTCCGGAGAGAATATATCGCATGTCGAAATCCACAGGGTTGCCCTCAGAGTCGACAAACTGCGGTTTGAACTGCTCGAACGAACCGTCTCCGTTGCCGAGGAATATTCCCTCACGGCTCACGTTGTCCACGAACGGCTCATCGTTGTATGTCCTTCCGGCTGTCTCGAAAGCCACCACGTCCATTATACCGTCCTGATTCATGTCGCAGGCAGAGAGTGAAGGTCTGTCTGCCACGTTGATGTTGATGCCTTCATTGAAGTAAGACAGGTTGTTGTTCACGTTTCCGACAATGCCCCATCTCAGCCTTCTTCCCGGTTCGGCAAGCATCACATGCGTCTTTCTTTTCTTTTCCCAGCTCTGCACTCCTGCGTCGTTTGTGGTCTGCGAGCCTATGCCTGCCATTATGAGGTCGCGCAGTCCGTCGTTGTTCACGTCTATTGCGACGGCATTGGAGTTGTGCGCTCCCCATTCCATGTTTATCGGACTGCTTGGCAGATTGGTCTGAGCCTGTGTCGCTGAGACTGTCAGCAGCATTCCGATTAGAGTAGTTGTTTTTTTCATTTCAGATGTTTTAATTATGAAAATTAGATAAAATGATAATCTGTCCGGGCGTATGTCCGGTGTGATTCCGGCATTTGAGGACGGTCTGTTCCGGCTGTCTGGCGGACAGAAAAAGCGTCTTCTCTTTGACGGAAAAGATGAGAGTGGCATAATGCGGTGTGCTTATCACCGCATTATGAATAAGTATGTCTGCTCCCGTGAAGATGTCCACGTTCTTTCTTCTCACGCTTTTTGTGAGCTGCAAGAGCGTTTCCCGTCTTGTGCGGGATCAGATTCACATGTGTTCATTTCTCTATGTCTGCCGACGGTGGAGCCGCTTTCTTGTCGGCACCCCATGCTTTGTTAGGATGGCGACCCATGACAAGAACCAGCTTTCCGCCGTTCTTTATGTCGTCGTGGGTGAACCATGGCTGGTCCAAAGGCTTGCCGTTGAGGGTCGCGCTCTGTATGTATTTGTTCTCGTCAGAACAGTTTTCTGCGTCTATCTCGAATATCCTGCCGTTCGGAAGAGTCACTTTCACATTGCTGAACAGCGGACTTCCGATGTTGTATGACGGAAATCCGGGAGTCACGGGATAGAATCCTATGGATGAGAACACCACGAACGAGGTCAGTCCTCCGCCGTCCTCATCGCCCGGAATGCCCATCACATCGTTGCGGAACCATGTCTTCAGCACCTGTCTCACGCGCTTCTGGGTTTTCCAAGGCTGCCCTGCGTAGTTATATAAATAAGGTATGTGCAGTGAGGGTTCGTTCGCCATGGTGAACTGCCCGATGTTTCCGGTCTGGTCGGGCAGCTGTGTGTAGAACTCGCGTTTGCCTCTTCCCATCGGCTCGGCGAACGTCTGGTCGAGGTTTCTCGCAAAGTTCTCGCGTCCTCCCATGAGGTTTATAAGGTCCGCCATGTTGTGTTGCACGTCCCAGCGGTATGTCCATCCGTTGTTCTCATCGTATGCGTCGCGTGCTCCTATTCCTCCTGAAAAGCGGTAGTCGAATGGTTCTATGAAGTTGCCATCCTTGTCTTTGGGATGGAAGAAAGCCGTCTTGCTGTTGAATATCGTGCGGTAGTTGCGTCCGAGCCGTGCGTAATGGGAAGCCTTGGCGGTGTCGCCCATGAACGCGGCGATGCGCGACAGACACCACATGTCGTATGCCGTGCCGAGCGTAACAGCCACCGGCTGTCTCTTCTCGAATCCCGATACGTTCGGGTCGGTCTCTTTTTCACCTTCGCGCAGTGCGGGTATGTATCCGTTCTTCTTGTAGAAATCGTCTATCCATCCGGCTTTGTTGCCCGACCACGGAGCCAGAGTCTTCTCCTCGATTCCCTTCCGGCAGTATTCGAACGCGCGCTCCTCGTCCACCTTGACACCTTTATAAAGAGCGTCGGCTACCATTGCCACGCCGTGGTTTGAGTTCATGCGCCTTGAGTCACCGGTTATTTCGGGGAATGTGGGCATCCATTCCGTCCCCATCTGTTCAGCCATACGCAGGTATGACTCGATGATATGGCTCTGCTTCTCGGGCTCGATGAGAGTGCGCAAGGGATGAGCCGCGCGGTAAGTGTCCCATATCCAGTCGTCGGTATAGAACGGTGTGCCACCGTCATCATGCACCTGTCCGTCGTAGGCACTGAAGTATCTGCCGTCCTCGCTAAGGCATACCGGACGCTCGAACGTGCGGTAATAAGATGTGTAGAGCACCGTCTTCTGGTCTTCAGTGCCCCCTGTGACCCTTATTTTAGACAGAGCCTCATTCCACACCTTGCGTCCTCTTGCCGCCACCTTGTCCACATCGTAGCCGTCCTGTTCGCGCATCAGGTTCTTGCGAGCCTGTTCCTCGCTTATGAAAGACACTCCGTAGCGCAGTCTCACCTTCTGTGTGCCGTCCTTATATCTCAGCACCGCGCATGCGTTGTTGCCCTGTGCCATTGACGTTCTGCCGTCAAAGCCGTCGGCTGCGAGTATTCCCGTTGATGCCGGAGCGGTTTCGGTCTCCACATAAACATACACCCTTGTCCTGTCATTGAGCTGCTGGTAACCGCTCACATAGTTCTTTCCTATTCTCATCATTCCGTTTGCGGAGTTGATGATGACATACACCGGCTTGTCCTTCCTGTAGAACTGAAGCTCATACACGGCACTCTGTCTGTCCACGGCATAGCGTGCCCTCATGGTGTTGTCGTCGAGTTCGATGTCGAACGAGTATGGGGTTATGCGCTCATGGTCGTAGTTCACCGGAACCACCGGGCTCAGTTCGCTCCTCTGACTCGGGCTTATGCTGAATGCCGAACGTTCGCGGTGGTTGGTCACAATCATAGGAAGCCCGTTCACATATTCCGACGTATAGTCAGCCCTTGCGGGGTAAACTCTAAGCATGCTGTTGGGAAGCTGCACCGTAGCGAAGGTAGGTACGAGCAGGTGACTGATGTTTCCGATATACGGATTGACATAGTCCACCGGTTCCTTTGTCTGTGCTCCGGCAGTTCCGCACAGCGTGATGCACATGGCGGCAGCCACAAGTGAGATTATTCTTTTCCTCATGTAATAATTGCGGTTTTTTAATATAATGGTAAAGTAAAAGGACTGTTTCTGTCTCAGATTTGTATTGTTGAATGAAAATCCCCGCACAGACACGTGTCTGCACAGGGATTTTTATGTCATAAGCCCGTTCAGTCTATGTCGCTGTTGTGGTCAAGACTGTCGTTGAACGGTTTCGGTTCGTGTCTGTCGTTGCCGTCTGCCGGCTTGTGCTCGAAGCGGCGCTGTGCTCTGCGCTCGCCGTTCTCGCGTCCCGGTCTTGGGCGACGCTCTCCGCGCTCCGGTCTCTGTCTGCGCTCATGCTCGGCATAACCTTCCGGTTTCGGAATGAGTACGCGGTGTGAGAGCTTGTATTTTCCGGTCTTCGGGTCAATCTCCATGAGCTTCACCTTAATCTTGTCGCCTTCCTTTATACCGGCGTCCTCGACTGTCTCAAGGCGTTTCCAGTCAATCTCGGATATGTGGAGCAGACCGTCCTTGCCCGGCATTATCTCTACGAAACATCCGTAAGGCATGATTGAGCGTACCGTTCCCTCGTAGATCTCGCCCACTTCGGGTATTGCCACGATGGCTTTTATCTTGCTCATTGCGGCTTCTATGCAGTCCTTGTTTGCCGCGCTCACCTGTACCTTGCCCACACCGTCGATCTCGTCGATGGTTATTATGGCGCCGGTGTCTTCCTGTATCTGCTGTATGATCTTGCCGCCCGGACCTATCACCGCACCGATGAACTCCTTGGGAATCTCAATCTGTACGATGCGCGGAACCTGCGGTTTGAGCTCAGGTCTCGGCTCGGCTATTGTCTCGGTGAGCTTGCCGAGGATGTACTCCCGTCCGGCTTTTGCCTGCATGAGAGCCTTCTCCAGAATCTCGAAGCTCAGTCCGTCGCACTTGATGTCCATCTGTGTGGCAGTCAGACCGTCCTTTGTTCCTGTTGTCTTGAAGTCCATGTCGCCGAGGTGGTCCTCATCGCCGAGGATGTCGCTCAGCACGGCATACTTGTCCTCTCCGGGGTTCTTGATGAGTCCCATGGCAATTCCGCTCACCGGTTTCTTCATCGGAACGCCTGCGTCCATCAGCGCGAGTGTGCCCGCGCAGACTGTCGCCATGGATGACGAACCGTTGCTCTCGAGAATCTGCGATACGAGACGCACGGTGTAGGGGAAGTCCTCCGGTATCTGACCTTTGAGCCCGCGCCATGCGAGATGTCCGTGTCCTATCTCGCGGCGACCCACACCCCGCTGTGCCTTAGCCTCTCCTGTGCAGAACGGCGGGAAGTTGTAGTGCAGCAGGAAACGCTGGTATCCGCGGTCGAGCACGTCGTCAACGAGTTTCTCGTCGAGCTTCGTTCCCAGTGTACAGGTGGTGAGGCTCTGTGTCTCTCCACGTGTGAAGATGGAGCTTCCGTGCGGCATCGGCAGCGGTGACACCTCACACCAGATGGGGCGTATCTCGTCTGTCTTGCGTCCGTCGAGGCGTTTGCCCTCGTCGAGAATGCAGCGGCGCATAGAGTCGCGCATCACATCGTCGTAGTAGCGGCTTATCATTCCGTGCTTCTCTTCGAGCTCCTCGGGTGTCAGGTCAGCGTGTGCGGCGTCATATTCTGTAGTGAAGTCCTCTATGATCTGTGCGAAAGCCTCCTCGCGTTTCTTCTTGTCGTGGTCGCCAGCCTCGGCAATAGCGTAGCACTTGTCGTATGTCTTGCGGCGCACATCCTCGCGCAGTTCGTCGTCGTTCACCTCATGGCAGTACTCGCGCTTCACGTCGGTGCCGAGCTCTTTCGACAGTTCTGTCTGCAGCTCGCACATCGGTTTGATGGCGTCCATGGCAGCCTTGAGCGCTCCGATCATGTCCTGTTCGGACACTTCTTTCATCTCGCCTTCCACCATCATGATGTTTTCTGCGGAGGCACCCACCATGATGTCCATGTCGGCACTCTTCATCTGCTCGTATGTAGGGTTTATTACATACTGTCCGTCTACGCGGGCCACGCGCACTTCAGAGATGGGGCATTCAAACGGAATATCTGAACAAGCCAGAGCGGCTGATGCTGCAAATCCTGCCAGAGCGTCGGGCTGGTCAACGCCGTCGGCGCTGAGGAGCATGACGTTCACATAAACCTCTGCGTGGTAGTTGGAGGGGAAGAGGGGCCGTAACACACGGTCGACAAGGCGGGACGTGAGTATCTCGTTGTCGCCGGCTTTTCCCTCGCGCTTTGTGAATCCGCCCGGGAATCGTCCGGCAGCGGCATACTGCTCTCTGTAGTCTACCTGGAGAGGCATGAAGTCTGTTCCGGGAACTGCATCCTTTGCGGCACAAACAGTGGCGAGGAGCACTGTGTTGCCCATGCGGAGCACACATGATCCGTCGGCTTGCTTTGCCACTTTCCCGGTCTCAATGCTGATGGTTCTTCCATCAGGCAGTGATACTGTTTTCGTAATTACGTTCATCTAATATTACATCTAATAAAATAAAATCGGACAAAGATAACCAAATAATGTGGAATGCGCTACAAATCAGCCTTTTTATTATTATTTTTTATGAAAATAAAACCGCGTGTTCCGGTGGTCTGTATGTCAGGTATGCTTGCCTCGGCATGATGCCTTGGCGGTGTCTCTGTTTTAATGCTGTTTTGCGGAATGAGCGGTGTGGCGTTTTACTGTTTGTCGGATAGAGTTTTATAAATATTACATTTTGTAATTAATTTCAAACAAATCGTTTCATTATGAACGCTTGTTAACGGTTTTTATATATCTTTGTGACCGTTCCGTAGGATTGGTGCGGACAGATTGTATCAGCGATACGGACATCGTTTCTTTAAAAAATTAAAGCGTATGAGAAAACTTTTACTTTCGTCGTTTGTGCTTTTCAGTGTCATGCTGAACGCACAGACAAGTTTCAAGAGCGGCCTGCTCACCTATACTGTAACGGGTGAGGGGACAGTTGAAGTGTCGGGTGCCGACAGCAAGGACGCCTCCGGTGAGCCCGTGACCGACTATGTTATACCCGAAAAGGTTGAGAACGGAGGAGTGTCGTACAGTGTCACAGCCATAGGCGAGGACGCTTTCCATTGGAGTCATCTCAAGTCGGTTACCCTACCACAGAGCATAGAGTCAATCAAGCATGGGGCTTTCAAGTCGAATGAGAACCTCACTTTCATAACGCTTCCTGCCGGACTGAAGCATATCGGGGACTACGCCTTCAGCTCCTCAGGACTCACATCCATAAAGATTCCCGACTCGGTTGAGGATATAGGGGACAACGCTTTCTTCGCCTGCGGTTCGCTTGCCACGGTGGAGCTGGGCAGCGGTCTGAAGTCAATAGGTGAGGCGGCGTTCTACAAGTGCGCGTTCTCTGAGATAGAGTTGCCTGAAGGTGTGACGAGCATTCCCACCGCCCTGTTCTACAACTGTGCCAATCTGAAGTCGGTGAAGCTGCCTTCCGGTCTGAATATCATCGGCAAGCGTGCGTTCCGCGAGTGCACCTCCCTCGCCTCGATAGACCTCCCTTCAAGCGTGAGCTACATAGGTGAGGACGCGTTCCTCATGTGCACCGCGCTCACGAGCCTGCAACTTCCGGCGTCGCTCGAGGAAGTGGGAGTGAACTTTATAGCCAATACCGGCATCACCACTCTCACCGTGGAGAGCGGCAACGAGAACTTCGTGGCAGACGGAGGAGTGATATACAGCACCAACAGGAAAGTGCTCTACGCCGCACCGACAAAAGGACTTTACGAGCTTACTCTTCCGAAATCGTGCATCGGCATATACGGCGGCGCGTTCTCCGGCAGTGAGATAAAGAAGGTGACCCTTCCCGAAGGATTCCTCGCGGTGGACAGTTACGCTTTCTGCGAGTCGGCTCTCGAGAGCATAAACATGCCGTCGTCGATGGTGATGATAGGCGAGCAGGCTTTCGCAGCGACGCAGCTCACGGAGGTGACACTGCCCGAACGCACGGAGACACTCTACAGCGCGGCTTTCGCGGGATGCGAGAAACTTACCACAGTCACCATCCCCTCTGGACTCAGATACATCAGCAACCGCGTGTTCTTGGGCTGCACCGCGCTGAAGACAATCAACTGCCTGGGTACCACCCCGCCCGAACTTGAAGAGATATACGAACCGTATGAGGACCAGTTCTACGGTGTCAGCGGTGCCACACTCTACGTTCCCAAGGGCTGTGCGGCATCCTACCGCGACGCAGGATACGGCACGTCGCTCACAATAGAGGAGACAGACAAGGGCGTGTTCACGCACGTGTCTACCACTCCCGCCGGCGGAGCCAAGGTGGAGCCGGGCTGGATGCCGATGTCGGTTGAGGTGGAGTTTGCCGAGCCTGTCACCGTTGTCAACGCCTCGCCTTACGCAAGTCTGTTCGACGGTCAGCTTGCGGGAGGCAGGGAGATACTGCCCGACGACGGATGGAAAGCCACTGTGAGCGACAAGAGCAAGAACACGCTCGTGGTCTGGGGCTCCGACTACGACGGATTCACAAACGCCTTCAAGGCTGAGAAAGGACACGGCTACACTGCCGTAATACCTGCCGGAGTGGTGAAAAACGCTGCTGGCGAGCTCAACGGACAGATCGTCATCAGGTTTGTCTGCGACGAGTCGACGGGCATAGTAAGCACGGACGCTCCGGCAGACGTGAAGGTCACGGCACGCTACGACCTCAACGGGCGCAAGCTTGACAAGGCTGTCAGGGGCATCAACATCGAGAGACTGTCTGACGGCACTGTGCGCAAGGTTGTCGTGAAATGACATGCCTGACGGCTGGAGGCGCGCCTGCGCGCCTGCGTCATACGGCATATGAATGAAAGGAGACAGACATACGGGAACATATATTCCTTATGTCTGCCTCCTTTTTTGTACTGAGAGTACGTCGCGGATGCGCTTGCAATGAACCGTCATCCGTTCCTTTCTGTATGGAAAAACGCCACGCGACGCGCCGGCAGTGCGACGTCCGCCGCCGCACACAGCCGTCTTTCCGTGCATTATAAGTCATTTTCTGCAAATAAACATATCCGTTTTGTGCTGCGGACGAAAATAATCGTTAACTTTGTGTGCTATATACAGACTCATAAAAAACACGACTTATGATTATGAAAAACATCCTACGCAGGTCAGCGGCTTATCTCATGGCGACGCTCATACTGCTCGCACAACTCATGCCTGTGCCTGCATTTGCCTTGCGCGGTGCCGGTTCTGACGGCGGAAACCTTTCTGACAGCCGGTGGCGGGGACGCCGCGTGGCATTCCTTGGAGACTCCATCACCGACCCGCATCACGTGGGCACCACCCGCTGCTACTGGGAGTTTCTTGCCGACATGCTCGGTATAGTGCCGCTGGTGTATGGCGTCAACGGCCATCAGATGAGCGACCTGTACGGTCAGGCGCAACGTCTGCTCGCCGAGCAGGGCGACAGTGTGGACGCCATAGTGGTGTTCGCTGGAACCAACGACTATAACGGCGGCGTGCCCCTTGGCGAATGGTATGATACGGGCGAGCGCGAGACCGTTGTGGGCGGAGGCGTGAAGACAGTGCGTAAATACCGCACGCCCGTGATGAGTGGAGCCACGTTCAGAGGCAGGATAAACATGCTTATGGACTTTCTGAAGACCCATTATCCCGACAAACAGATAATGATGCTCACTCCGATACACCGCGCCTACGCTTGTTTCGGACCGGACAACGTCCAGCCTGACGAGCGGTTTGCCAACAGCATCGGCGCTTTCTTCGACGAATATGTGGATGCCGTGAGGGAGGCGGCTGGTGTGTGGGCAGTGCCGGTGATAGACCTCAACAGCCTGAGCGGACTCTATCCGCTCAACGACTCGTTCGTCCACTGTTTCAGCAATGGCAAGACCGACCGCCTGCACCCCAACGCCGAAGGGCACAGACGCATGGCTCTGACCATCGCCTGTCAGATGATGGCGTTGCCTGCGACGTTCGACTGAGCTGCGGCGGAGCGGCATGCATGTCGCCGGACGCCTTGTCCTTGCTGTCCGTGTCGCCGTGACAGCATTCCCGTTTTGACGGTTTTTCCGGCGGAAAGACACATATATGTCAGATATGATTTATAATATCGTTTTATATTTTATGTCTGATTATGATTGAACATTCTTAATCATACTACGGCTGAATGTTAAAACAATGCCGTGAATGCGCGTGTTTCTCCGCACCGAATGCTTTTCCGCGCGAAATACCGCGTGTTTTTCGGCTTTTCCACAATGTGCTGACCGCCAGACGGTTGGGCGGAAAGAACGCGTCCTCATGATATTTTTCTTTTTACGGAACGGGCTTTTCCATGATGCGGAAAAGCCCGTTCCGCAGTGTGGCAAAGCCTCTTCCGGACGATGGAACGGGCTTTTACGCGAGACGGAACGGGCTTTTCGGCACACCGGAGACCTCCCGAAGGCATGACGGCGGAGTGTTTATGGCGTGTCTGAATGCGTTTTCCTGCCCCGTCATCATGTTCCCGCAGCATCGCGTCATGGCTTTTACAGGCATGTGTTTTAACTTAAAACTGTTAATTGCGGGGACGTTTATACGGTTGAAGGAGAGTGGGGCGGATAGCGCATACACGCGCCGGGCTTTCATTATATGGCTCTCGGGACGGTGTGGAATATGAATCCGTAAAACTGGTATATATGTCCGTTAAAGAGGTATTATGCCGTATTTGTATCGGAAGTATCTTTGCATCGAACAACAAAACATACTTGCGATATGAACATGAAAACCGTAATGACAGCGGCTGTTATGGCTGCCGCTTTGACAACCGATGCCCAGACGGCATATAAAAACGATACTGATATGGACAGACTTGAATTGACAAAAGAGTGGGACAAGACATTCCCGAAGAGTGAGAAAGTGAGTCATGAGAAAGTGACGTTCCGCAACCGTTACGGCATAACGCTTGCGGCAGACCTCTACAAGCCCGTCGGCGCGGACGGCAAGTTGCCTGCTCTGGCGGTGTGCGGTCCGTTCGGAGCCGTGAAGGAGCAGGCTTCAGGTCTTTATGCTCAGGAACTGGCAGAGCGCGGGTTCCTCACCATAGCCTTCGACCCGTCGTTTACGGGTGAAAGCGGAGGCAGTCCGCGCTATGTGGCGTCGCCCGACATCAATACCGAAGACTTCTGCGCGGCGGTAGACTTGCTGTCCGTCCGCGATGATGTGGATGCCTCGCGCATCGGCATTCTCGGCATATGCGGGTGGGGCGGACTCGCTCTCAACGCGGCAGCTGTGGACACCCGCATAAAGGCGGCGGTGGTTTCGACGATGTATGACATGAGCCGCGTGACGGCAAACGGATATTTTGATGAGGCTGACAGTGCCGGAGCGCGCAACGCCATGCGCCGCACGCTCAGCGCTCAGCGCACTGAGGACTACCGCAACGGGACATACGCGCGCGCCGGAGGAGTAGTGGATCCGCTGCCTGAGGACGCTCCGCAGTTTGTGAAGGACTATCATGCCTACTATAAGACGGAGCGTGGCTATCACAGACGGTCGCTCAACTCCAACGACGGATGGAACACCACGTCGGCTCTCTCTTTCCTAAACATGCCGCTGATGACATACATCGGAGAGATAGAGAATGCGGTGATGATAGTACACGGAGAAAAAGCCCACTCGCGCTATTTCGGTGAGGACGCTTTCAGACGTCTGAAGGGCGACAACAAGAAACTGCTGATTGTGCCGGGAGCGAGCCACAGCGACCTGTATGACAACATGGAGAAGATACCTTTCGGCAGCATAGTGGAGTTCTACCGCACGCATCTGCACTGACCCGGATGTGCGCGGTCACGCCCGTGAGGTAATCCTGCGGCACGGGCAGAAGTACAAGACGAAACGTATCAGAGAGGCGGATATACAGAACCGGGACATCATTCGCGCGTCGTGGCTGCGTAATGATGTCCCGGTTTTCAATATGTGTCTTGTCTGTCCCGGCATTGCCGCCGTTATTCCGAACGGGTCATCAGACTTCCGTTCTTATTTCGTGCTGCTGTCAGCCGGACTGTCTTCAGCTTTATCGAAGATGTGGCTGGCTGCACCGGGAAAAAGCCGGATACGGGATGGCGGCAACAGTGCGTAAGAAGGACGAAGGGCTGACAATTAACCTTAAACGTATAATCGGTGTTCTGATGACCGATTCGGGATTATCGCGTATGTGCCCTTATTTGCCTTCGTTCTTAGGCTTCAGTATCGCCGCATACTCCTCTGGCGACCTCAGCAGGCGTATCGCCTCCTTCATCTGTTTGTCGTAGCGCAGGGCGTTCTCTATGGCACCTCGCTGGAAGTAGTATGCCGTCACGATGTCGGACGACAGAATCTGTTTTATCATCCTCTTGTTATAGTCGAAGTCGAGGTCCTTTGCGATGTTGTGACTCAGTTTTTTCTCCAAAGCCTCAAACTCGGGTTTGGCGTCCTCGTAGTAGCCTTCGAACTTGGCGAGCTTTACGAGTTCCTCGAGACATTTCTCACTCACGCGGTCGTAAGTGAAGCTGCTTGCGATGACGCGCTGCTTGAACTGCTCGTAGTCGGAGTCGCTTATCTCGAACTCCGCCGCCGGGGCTATCGTGGGGTGAGCCTTGATGTAGTCCACCACATAGTTGAACATGAGGTCTGTTGTGTCCACGCGCTGCAGGTAGTAGGCTATGTTCGGCAGCGAGTCAGGCTCTATCTTGATGTCCGGCTCTATGCCTCCGCCGTCGTGCACGATGCGTCCGTTGCGTGTGCGGAACTCACGCGTGAGCGAGTCGGGCACGTGTTCGGTGTATCCGCCCTGCGAGTGCTTGTAGTTGATAGCCTGTATGCAGCGTCCGCTGGGAGTGAAGTATTTGGCTGTGGTGAGCTTTAGGTTGCCGTTGTAAGGCAGCTGCACGTTGGGCACCTGTACGAGTCCCTTGCCGTAGGTGCGTGTTCCCATTATCACTGCCCGGTCGAGGTCCTGCAACGCTCCGCTCGTTATCTCGCTGGCACTTGCCGTTATGCCGTTCACCAGGACTACTATCGGCATCACCGTGTCGATGGGTTCGACGGTGGTCTTATAGTCTCGGTTGGAACGCTGCATCTTGCCTTTCATTGACAGCAGGTCGGTGTTTTTGGGGATGAATATGTTGAGTATGGACAGTGCCTCCTGCACCGAGCCGCCTCCGTTGTTGCGCAGGTCGAGCACGAGTCCTTTCGCTCCTTGCTTCTTCAGGTCGATGAACGCGCGGCGGAAATCCTTCGCGCAGTTCTCGCCAATGTACGAGTCGAGATCTATGTAGCCTATGTCACCGTCCTGCATGCCGTAGTATGGCAGATCGGGCATCTGTATAGCCTTGCGCTGTATCTTGAAAGTCATGTCCTTGCCTGTGGTAGGACGGTGTATCTTAAGCTCGAGAGTGGTGCCCGCCGTGCCGCGCAGGTGCTCGCTGACATAGGCGTTTGTCTTGTCGGTCATGTCCTCCCCGTCGATGCTCAGTATGATGTCGCCCTTCTTCAGACCCACCTCCGCCGCCGGCATATTCTCATAAGGCTCGTTTATGACAACCCTTTTCAGAGTGAAGTTGTAGCTTATAATCGAGCCGATGCCCGCATATTTTCCTGTCAGCATCTGCTTGAACTCCGCCGATTTGTCCTCGGGATAATATTCGGTGTAGGGGTCGAGGCTGCGTAGCATCGCCTTTATGCCGTTGCCTATCACCTCGTCGGCGTCGAGCGTATCCACATACATGAGGTCGAGATTCTTGTATATGGCATTGAACACATCGAGGTTTTTCGCCACCTTGAAGTTGTGGTCATCGTTTTTCTGCGCGAAAGCCGTGACGGCGCCAAGCAGCATCACGCAGAACAGTATGTTTTTTCTCATAATCGGCTTATATATAAATATAATATGGTAATTGTACGTAAAGAGTGTGTGAAGGTAATGCATGCGGGCGGAAAGAGAGCTTGCTTTCAGTTTCCTGAGTGCAGCTTACCTTATGCAAAGGTAATGCAAGTTATGTGCCGGACAAAATAAAATGTATTTATTTTTCATAATACGGCATGGCGCAACACCGGTTTTTCAATGCGCGGTAGCGTGTCATGCACTTAAACACGCCATTGCGCGCATCTCCGAAACGCCCCTGTGGAATGTCGGATAAGCCCTTCCGCTGCCTTAAAACACAGTTTAATACATGCCGACACGCCCATAATGACGTTTTTTTGAGATAAATTTGAAATTTTTCGCGAAAATGTTTGGCGGAATGAAAAAAACGCTGTACTTTTGCATCGCAATTAAGGCAAATGCTTCAATAGCTCAGTTGGTTAGAGCACCTGACTGTTAATCAGGGGGTCGTTGGTTCAAGCCCATCTTGAAGCGCACTAAAGGAACTGCATCAGGCAGTTCCTTTTTTGTTTCCTGATGTTTTGGTTTTACGGAGGAAGGGTGCGTGGAACGCTATGCCGCTGTGGTGTTTTTGCGTCACTGTAGTGTGCCGTGCGCGTTGATACTGGAATGCGGTGGTGTGATGGGACAGGCTTGCGCGCATGACAGGAATTGTCTGTTTGGCGTGCGGAATGGTGCGTTTGGCGGAGTGGGCGAAGTGTTGTGTGGAATGAAAAATGCACAGTACGGAAGTAAAAAATATTGATAGCACTTTTTTGTGAAATAGGTTTTTCGGAATGTCCGTGGCAGTGCGGATAGTTGGGAAAACAGGTTTGGCTGTATCATTTTTTTGCTTTCCGTTGGCGGGAAAGGCGGTTTTGTGTTACGGAAAAGACTCTTTTTGGTTGCGGATAAGGCTGTTTTATGGTGTGGAAAAGGATGTTTTGCGGCGCGAAAAAGGCTCTTTCGGGTTGCGGAAAAGGTTTTTCGGGGCAGACGAAGGGTGGATGGTGTGTGGCTGTGTGGTGTATATGGCTGGCTGTCAGACGGTTGTCTTAAATGCGGAAAAATCGCGTATTTGTGGAAGAAGTTACTCTGTTTCGGTTTTAAAGCATTCTCGTGGAGTTGTCGTTGGATGTTTTTTCTCATTTTTGCGTAATGATTCCGTTTTCCGTCCCCTACGGAGATGTATTTTTGTTTGGGTGTAGTGGCGGGGCAGTGCGTAGGGAATTAATAAGCAGTGTGTAAGAAATTAATAAGCAGAGTGTAGGGAATTAAAGAGTGGTGTGTAGGGAATTAAGGAAATGTGTGCAAGGAAATAAGGAGTTGTATATATGGAAATAAGGGATGGTGTGTAAGCGGTCAGGAAATGATGTGCGGGAAACTGAGGGATGGCTTGTAGGGAGCGATGGAATGGTATGTAAGGAATTAATTTGCAATGCATTTGCAGAAAAGATGCAAAATATTTGTGCGCGTGCGGAATAATTCGTAAATTTGCAGCATTCAGAGGAATGAGGGGCTCCGACACAGGGCTCCTCATTTTATTTAACCAATTATATATGATAGACAAAAACGTCGTAAAAGGTATTGTAGAACAGTGGCTGGAGGACAAGGACTATTTTCTTGTGGATGTCGAAGTCAGCCCGGATGATAAGATCGTGGTGGAGATAGACCACGCCGACGGTGTGTGGATAGAGGACTGTGTGGAGCTGAGCCGCTTCATCGAAGAGCGTCTGAGCCGCGATGAGGAAGACTACGAGCTTGAGGTAGGTTCGGCTGGTCTGGGTCAGCCTTTCAAGGTGCCGCAGCAGTATGAGTGCTTTGTCGGCAAGGAGGTTGAGGTGCTCGACGGAGACGGCCGTAAGGTCAAGGGGCTGCTCAAAAGCGTGGACGGCAATACGTTCGTGGTGAGTGTGGCTGAGAAAATGAAGGTTGAGGGCAAGAAACGCCCGCAGACTGTCGAGGTGGACCATACTTACGAGATGGATAAAGTGAAATATACAAAATACTTAATAAACTTCAAATAAAGCTATGGCAGCAATGAAAAAAGAACCGGTCGTGAGCATGTTCGACTCTTTCAAAGAATTTAAGGAGACGAAAAACATTGACCGTACCACGTTGGTGAGCGTGCTTGAGGAGAGCTTCCGCAACGTTCTTGCCAAGATATTCGGCAGTGACGAGAACTTCGACGTCATTGTCAATCCGGACAAGGGCGACTTCGAGATATACCGCAACCGTGTCGTTGTGGCAGACGATGAGGTGGAGGACGACAACAAACAGATTTCGCTGACAGAGGCAAGAAAGATTGAGCCCGACTATGAAGTGGGAGAAGACGTGTCCGAACGTGTCGATTTCGCGAAGTTCGGACGCCGTGCCATCCTCAATCTGAGGCAGACTCTGGCTTCGAAGATACTCGAGCTGGAACACGACTCATTATATAATAAGTATAAAGACCGCGTCGGACAGATTATTGCCGGTGAGGTGTATCAGGTGTGGAAGCGCGAGGTGCTCGTGGTGGACGACGAGAACAACGAGCTCATCCTGCCGAAGATGGAGCAGATACCGAACGACACCTATCACAAGGGCGAGACCATCAGGGCAGTCATACACCGTGTGGACAACGAGAACAACAATCCCAAGATTATCCTTTCGCGTACAAGTCCGGTGTTCCTCCAGCGTCTGCTCGAGGCTGAGGTGCCCGAGATAGCCGACGGACTCATTTCCATCCGTAAGATAGCACGCATGCCGGGCGAGAGAGCAAAGGTGGCTGTGGAGAGCTACGACGAGCGCATCGACCCCGTGGGAGCGTGCGTGGGAGTGAAGGGAAGCCGCGTGCACGGCATAGTGCGTGAGCTGTGCAACGAGAACATAGACGTCATCAACTACACCGCGAACACCAAACTCTTCATACAGCGCGCGCTCAGTCCCGCCAGAATATCGAGCATCAACGTGGACGAGGAGAACCACAAGGCGGAGGTGTTCCTCAAGCCCGAGGAGGTGAGCCTTGCCATCGGACGTGGCGGACTCAACATAAAGCTCGCGTCGATGCTTACCGAATACACCATCGATGTGTTCAGGGAGATTGACGACAATGAGGCTGACGAGGACATATATCTTGAAGAATTCTCCGATGAGATAGACCAGTGGGTGATCGACGCCATACGTTCCATCGGACTGGACACGGCGAAGGCTGTGCTCAACGCGCCCCGCGAGATGCTTGTCGAGAAGGCTGACCTGGAGGAAGAGACCGTCGACAACGTGCTCAGGATTCTCAAGGCGGAATTCGAGGGATGATGACACAGAGCGTAGCCCGCACTTATTGCCGGCTGCGCCTTACTGTTGTGAATAAGCTTGTTGATTTTAAGTATATTAGAAGAAAGAACACAGAAATGCGCCGTCCGCACCGGACTGACAGGAAAAGTGCGGCGTGCGCGTCATGAAAATAATAAATATGAGCATCAGGTTAAATAAAGCATTACGTGAATTGAACATAGGACTCCAGACGGCAGTGGAGTTCCTTGAGAAAAGAAGTGAACTGGGCGAAGTGAAACCGGAGCCGAGCTTCAAACTCAACGATGAGCAGTATCAGGCTCTCATGCGTGAGTTCCAGCAGGACAAGGAGGTGAGGACGCAGGCTGAAAAACTTCAGTTGAAGAAACCGAAGGAGAAGAAGCGTGCGCAGGGACCGAAGGATCACCGTGCCGACAAACTTCTTTCCACCGCCTCGCAGCAGCAGTACAAGCCATTGGGCAAGATAGATCTCGACAGCATCAACAAACCAGCTGCCGCGAGAAAAGCTTCTGTGCCTGATGCGGAAAAGGAAAAGGAACACAAGACTGATGCCGGCAGTCAGGTGAAATCCGTTGATAAAAACCTATCTGAACCAACCCAGACAATTAATGCTCCAGCTGAGGCTGCCCCGCAGGCTGCCGCAGACACGCGCGTTGATGACACTGAAAAAAATAATACCGACAACGTGATTGAAGTAAAGAAGACAGAAAAGAACAACGTGAAGAATGAGCCGGGAGTCGGGAAGACTGAGCCGGAGAAGAAGGAGGCTTCCGCAAGACACAACACCGCGGAGGGCACTAAAGCCTCCACAAACATATTCACGACCAAGAGTGAGAAGAAAATCCTGAATGCCACAAAGGTGAATGTGCTCGGGCGTATCGACCTCGACGCGCTCAACCAGAGCACCCGCCCGAAGAAGAAAACAAAGGAGGAGAAACGCAAGGAACGCGAGGAGAAGGTGATGCAGCAGCGTGGCGAGAAGAAGAAACGCGAGCGCATCAACAAGGTGAGAGTCGACATCAACGCCGCATCACAGCAGGAAGCGCAGCGCGCGGCGGACAACAAGTCGGGCTCCGGTAAGAAAAAGAAGAACAAGAACCGTAACCACAAGCCCATCGAGGTGAACGAGGAGGACGTCGCACGTCAGGTTAAGGAGACGCTCGCAAGGCTCACCAACAAGCAGAACCAGAACAAGAAGGGCGCCAAATACCGCAAGGAGAAGCGCGAGGCTGTGCAGGAGAAGCTCAATGAGGAGCGTCTTGAGGAGCGCAAGGAGAGCAAGGTGCTCAAGCTGACGGAATATGTCACCGTGAGCGAACTTGCCAACATGATGAACATCTCCGTCAACCAGGTCATCGGAACCCTTATGAGCGTGGGTATCATGGTGTCCATCAACCAGCGTCTGGACGCCGAGACCATCAACCTCGTAGCCGAGGAGTTCGGCTTCAAGACCGAATATGTGAGCGCTGAGGTGCAGGAAGCCATCACCGAGACCGAGGACGACGAGAACGACCTTCTGCCGCGCGCGCCCATCGTGACGGTAATGGGTCATGTGGACCACGGCAAGACCTCGCTGCTCGACTACATACGCAAGACAAACGTCATAGCCGGAGAGGCGGGCGGAATAACGCAGCACATCGGTGCCTACAACGTGAGACTGGAGGACGGCAGACGCATAACGTTCCTCGATACTCCGGGACATGAGGCGTTCACAGCTATGCGTGCGCGTGGTACTCAGGTAACTGATATAGCCATCATCATCATCGCTGCGGACGACAGTGTGATGCCTACCACCAAGGAGGCGATAGCACATGCGCAGGCAGCGAACGTGCCGATGGTGTTCGCCATAAACAAGATTGACAAGCCGGGAGCCAATCCCGACAAGATAAGGGAGGACCTCGCCAACATGAATCTGCTTGTAGAGGAGTGGGGAGGAAAGTACCAGTGTCAGGAGATAAGCGCAAAGAAGGGCATTGGAGTAAAGGAACTGCTCGAGAAAGTGCTGCTTGAGGCGGAGATGCTCGACCTTAAGGCGAACCCCGCGCGCAAGGCAACCGGCTCCATCATCGAGTCGTCTCTCGACAAGGGACGCGGCTACGTGTCTACCGTGCTCGTGTCAAACGGTACGCTGAAGGTGGGCGACAATGTCATCGCGGGAACCAACTACGGACGCATCAGGGCTATGTTCAACGAGCGTAACAGCCGCATAGAGAGTGCCGGACCGGCTGAGCCGGCAATAATCCTCGGTCTTAACGGCGCGCCGACAGCAGGCGACACGTTCCATGTTCTGGACACAGAGCAGGAGGCACGCGACATTGCCAACAAGCGTCTGCAGCTCCAGCGCGAGCAGGGACTGCGCACACAGAAGCGTCTTACGCTCTCCGACATAAGCCACCGCATAGCCCTCGGCTCGTTCAAGGAGCTCAACATCATTGTCAAGGGCGACACCGACGGAAGTATAGAGGCGTTGAGCGACTCGTTCATAAAGCTGTCCACGGAGAAGATAAAGGTGGATGTCATCTACAAGGCTGTGGGTCAGATATCAGAGAGCGACGTCACTCTGGCAGACGCTTCCGACGCCATCATCGTGGGATTCCAGGTGCGTCCGTCGGCTGCGGCGCGCAAGCAGGCTGAGCAGGACGGCGTGGAGATAAACACCTATTCAGTCATCTACGATGCCATAGACGATGTGAAGTCGGCTATGGAAGGCATGCTTGAGAAGGTGAAGAAGGAGATTGTCACCGGACAGGTGGAGGTTCGCGAGGTCTACAAGATATCGAAGGTGGGCACGGTTGCCGGCGCTTATGTCACCGAAGGAAAGGTTCACCGCACCGACCGCGCCCGTGTCGTACGCGACGGCATCGTCGTACACACCGCGGACATCAATGCCCTGAAGCGTTATAAGGACGACGTGAAGGAGGTGGCAGCCAACTTCGAGTGCGGTATAAGCCTTGTCAACTTCAACGACATACAGGTGGGCGACATCCTCGAGACATTCACCGAGATAGAGGTACAGCAGAAACTCTGACGCCCCGTTCCGCGTGTCATCGGCTTGAAAAGATAAATAAAGATATCATACTGTGCCGGGAAAACGTTCCGTGAGGATGGTTTTTCCCGGCTTTTTTATTACGGAAAGACGGTTGTCCAGCCTGTCCATGACGGAATACGTGATTCTTCCGTTGCTACAGGCAGGTATTGCGCGCTTAGTGTCGGTGTGGCATCGCACCGCCCTTGCGTAATGGGCATCACCTCCGGGTGTGTCGGATAGCAATGAGAAAAAATACTTTCATTCATCCGCTGGCGTTGTTCCTGAAAGTCGCGGACAAAACACAGAAAACATATATGGCATATGAGTAAGTCAGAAAATCCCTTTTTGTTTTTTCCGCACGGTTACGCACAGGTGCGCACATGGCTGATGCCGTTTCTTCTCCTTGTGCTTTCAGCGCGTGCGTATGCCGGCAGTCTGCCGGTGATATACATAGACACGCCCGGCTCTTCGGCGATAACCTCACGCGACAAATGGACGAAAGGATGCCGCATGAGGATAGTGATGCCCGATGGAACCGAGGATTTCTGCTCAAGCGACGTGGATGTGAAGGGTCGGGGACACTCCACCTTTACCAAACCGAAAAAGCCTTACGCCATCCGTCTCGACGGCAGACATCCCCTTCTCGGCATGGCTCCGGGCAAGCGGTGGGCACTGCTCGCCAATTTCATGGACCACAGTCTGATGCGCAACATGCTCGCCCTCGAGCTCGCGCGCCGCACCTCTCTTGCATGGACACCTGACTGTCGGCAGGTGGATGTTGTGGTGAACGGACAGCCGCAGGGCTGCTATCTGCTTTGCGAACAGATAAGGGTGGCGCGCGGTCGCGTTGAAATCGACGAAAAACGCGGATTCCTTTTCGAGCTCGACAGCTACGACGACGGCTCTCCTCGATTCCATACCGCTCACCGGAGGCTGCCCGTCAACATCAAGTCTCCCGACCCGCCGACCTCCGACATGATGGAAAAAGCCCGTCGGATGTTCGATGAAATCGAGCAAAAACTCTATTCCCCACATCCCGACATGAACGGTATATACGACAGATATATTGACTGCACGTCGTTCGCCGACTGGTGGCTGGTGCACGAGATAGCGCAGAACGCCGAGCCTAACGGTCCCCGCAGCTGTTACATGTATTGCGGTGAGGACGGCAGACTCACTGCCGGACCTGTCTGGGACTTCGACCTTGCCTTCATCTCTGTGGGCGTTGACGCGGGAGGCGACCTCCGTCCGTCGCGCCTCAACCGCAAGGATGTGCGGCTGCTTACCACAGACAGCCTCTACAACCGCAACGCCCTGTGGTTCGACCGTCTGCTTTCCGACCCGCAGTTTGTCGCTCTCGTGAGGCGTCGATGGCAGGTGCTGAAGGCTCAAATTCCCGATGTAATCGGCTGTTTTGACCGCTGGCGTGCAGAGATGGAGCCTTCCGCGCTTGCCGATGAACGCATGTGGGCATCGCTCGACCCCGCCCGTTTCGACACCTTTGTGTCGTTCCGCTCCTCGTGCGACAATCTTAGAAAGACTTTTCTCGTGCGCGTCAGTCGCATGGACGCCCTGCTCTCCACGCTCTGACATGCCTCCCGCATCCCTCCGCCGTCTTCCTGCCTGGCGTCCTCATCGCTCCGTTTCGTTCCATGGACAGGCTTGACGGCAACTTGTTTTTGTATTAATAAAAGACCGATGAAACCGTAAGAATCTGCATAAATATACGTTTCGGAAAGTAAAAAAACACTACAACAGAAAATCGTGAAATAGAAATGCGATTACCCTTTCGTGTCACTCACAGCCCGCGAAAGAGCCTTTCTCATGGCGTCATGATACTGTCTGATAGCCCGAAATGTGCGGTCTCATCACCCGAAGAGCCTTTCCCGCATTGTGAAATGTGCTCTTCCACTTCACAGAAAAGCCTCTTTCATGACGCAATAAAGGCTCTTCCGTGATGTCATAAAGCCTCTTTCGCAAGCCCGAACGAACTCTTCCGTCACACCGTAAAGCCCTTCTTGTCTGTCAGAATATTCTAAATTATTGTATTACAACTCTTTATAAAAACCGCCCGAAACTCGCGTATTTACAACCGCAAGCACTTTCCTCCGCAAATAAACGGCTCTCGTGGAGTTGACGCTGTATGAATATTCACTCCCCGGAGCATTTTCCGCATATTTATACAATCAAAGTATTGTCTTACATTATGATAGTCCATGCACATTCGTTATTGTCGTGTTGATGAATAAAAGGCGCGTGTTACAGGGTTCATACAGTCCGTTCCGCACAGCCGTATGCAAATGTGGGCACGCTAATGGAGAAGATGTGTGATAGTCATTGCGGTTTTACTCTGGGACAATGCCGTTTTTTTCACATTCCCGGTTTTCTTTGAATCGCCATCACATACGTCTTGTTCCAAATACAAATATGCATGGTTATATGCTTCGCTATGAAAGAGGTTGTAATAGAGAAAGATGCCCTGTGCAATTTATTTATAATGAAGTCGGTTTGCAACATTCCAAATCCGGCAGTTTGATATAATTTATCCGACATTTATTAAAGCGTGTGATTGATTTGGATGAAACATCGTTCCGGGTTTTGATTTTTTATGTTCCGTTTTTTGTTTTCATTCTTTTTATTCATTATCTTTGTAAACTTGCAGAGCGTGCATATCGCATGCGTACAAGACAACGAAACACAAATGGAGAAGATAAACAACAATCAGAATGAATATGTGCGCAAGGTGGCGGAGCAGAAGTATGCTTTCGGGTTCACCACAGACGTGCATACGGATATAATAGACAAGGGACTTAACGAGGACGTGGTGCGTCTCATCTCGCAGAAGAAGGGCGAACCGGACTGGATGCTCGACTTCCGCCTCAAGGCGTTCGAGTTCTGGAAGACACAGAAACAGCCGTCGTGGGGACACCTCCACCTGCCGGAGATAGACTATCAGGCAATTTCCTACTACGCCGACCCTATGGCGAAGAAGAAGGACGACGGCAAGAAGGAGATAGACCCGGAGCTGATGAAGACGTTCGACAAGCTCGGCATCCCGCTCGAGGAACGCCTTGCGCTCAGCGGCGTGGCGGTGGATGCCATCATGGACTCGGTGTCGGTGAAGACCACTTTCAAGGAGAAGCTCGCGGAGAAGGGCATCATCTTCTGCTCGATAGGCGACGCCATAAAGAACCATCCCGACCTCGTGCGCGAGTATCTCGGCTCGGTCGTGCCCTACAGGGACAACTTCTTCGCCTCGCTCAACAGTGCCGTTTTCAGCGACGGCTCGTTCGTCTACGTTCCCAAGGGCGTGCGCTGTCCGATGGAGCTGAGCTCCTATTTCCGCATCAACGCGCGCAACACGGGTCAGTTCGAGCGCACGCTCATAGTGGCGGACGACGACTCCTACGTGTCTTATCTCGAAGGATGCACAGCCCCTATGCGCGATGAGAACCAGCTGCACGCGGCAATCGTGGAGATAGTGGTGAAGGACAACGCCGAGGTGAAGTACTCTACAGTGCAGAACTGGTACCCGGGCGACGAGAACGGACGGGGAGGAGTGTACAACCTCGTGACCAAGCGCGGCGACCTGCGCGGGGTCAACTCCAAACTGTCGTGGACTCAGGTGGAGACCGGCTCAGCCATAACGTGGAAGTATCCGTCGTGCATCCTGCGCGGCGACAACTCTCAGGCGGAGTTCTACAGCGTTGCCGTGACCAACCATTACCAGCAGGCTGACACCGGCACCAAGATGATACACATGGGCAGAAACACGAGCAGCACCATCATAAGCAAGGGCATCAGCGCCGGACACAGCCAGAACTCATACCGCGGACTGGTCAGGGCGACGTCGGGAGCGGACAACGCCCGCAACTACAGCTCGTGCGACAGCCTGCTCCTCGGAAGCGAGTGCGGGGCGCATACGTTCCCTTATATGGACATACACAACGACACGGCGATAGTGGAACATGAGGCTACGACAAGCAAGATAAGCGAGGACCAGCTGTTCTACTGCAACCAGCGGGGCATCTCCACCGAGCAGGCGATAGGGCTGATAGTGAACGGCTATGCCAAGGAAGTGCTCAACAAGCTGCCCATGGAGTTCGCAGTCGAGGCGCAGAAGCTCCTCAGCGTGTCGCTCGAAGGGTCGGTGGGATGACACATATATAATAATGTAGTAAACGGTTTTGTATATGAGACCAACGCATATCGCTGTCTTTGCCATTGCGCTGAGCATGGCGGCAGCCTCCGGCATGGCTCAGGACGATGCGGCAAGACGCTGGGCACTGAGTGTGGGAATAAGTCCGGTGATGCCTGTTGTGACCGGCAATGATGCTCCCTCGACGCAATACGACCCTGTCAAGACGGGCGGAGGACCTGGCTTCTCGGCGCATCTCGAGTATTTCATACCGCATTCCGGATTCTCTGTCGTCGGTGGTTACGATCATGAGGGGCTTTATTACTTCTCGGGAGACGTGTCCGCCACGATGTCGCAGATAATGCTTGGAGGACGGTGGTACTTCCTGTCGCCAGACAAACCGCTGCAACCTTACCTCGGGGCGGCTTCCTTCTGGAACATGTCGGGACGCCGTGCGGCGGGCACGATGAGCATGTCATCCTCGCATACCGTGTATGAACGCGACTATCGGGTGAGCAGTCCGCTGCTCAGTGTCGCGCCTTCTGTCGGGGTGGACATGTATTTCTTCTCGTGCATCGCCCTTGAGGTGGACTACGGATTCCGCCTCGCCGTCGACGGGAAAACAAAGGTGAATACCAGGTACAACGGCTCGGACAGACTCTATGCCACGCGCTCGCCGATGCACCGCCACGCCATTTCCGTGGCTCTGAAGACAACCTTCCCATTCGCTTTCACGAGAGATGACTTCAGCAGTCTCGTCGATTCTCTGCTCGGTGTGGAGCATCGCCGCACCGTCAAAAAGACTAAGATAAACTTGGATAATTATTAAATACTCACATCAGAAATACATACAGTTATGTTAGAGATAAAAGACCTGCGCGCCAGAATAGGCGACAAAGAGATACTCAAAGGTATAAACCTTACGATAAAGGACGGCGAGACGCACGCCATAATGGGACCTAACGGTTCGGGAAAATCCACACTCAGCGCGGTGCTTACGGGCAATCCGCTGTATGAGGTGACCGCCGGCACGGCGTTCTTCAACGGAAAGAACCTGCTGGAGATGAAACCGGAGGACCGCGCTAACGAGGGACTGTTCCTCTCGTTCCAGTATCCTGTAGAGATTCCGGGTGTGTCAATGACCAACTTCCTCAGGACTGCCGTAAACGAGAAACGCAAGTATCAGGGACTGCCGGAGCTGAAGACAGCCGACTTCCTCAAGCTCATGAACGAGAAAAGAAAGATAGTGGAGCTTGACAGCAAGTTCACCCGACGCTCGGTGAACGAGGGTTTCAGCGGCGGCGAAAAGAAGCGCAACGAGATCTTCCAGATGGCTATGCTCGAGCCGAAGCTTGCCATCCTCGACGAGACAGACTCCGGACTGGACATCGACGCGCTGCGAATCGTGGCGGAAGGTGTGAACAAACTGAAGACGCCGGAGTCGAGCACAATCGTCATAACCCACTATGAACGTCTGCTCGACATCATAAAGCCCGACGTGGTTCACGTTCTCTACAAAGGACGGATAGTCAAGACCGCCGGACCGGAGCTGTCGAAGGAGATTGAGAAAAGAGGCTACGACTGGATTAAGGCAGAAATCGGAGAGGAGTGATTATGGGAAGTGAAAAACAGTATATAGACCTTTACGGGTCGGGACGCGACGCATTGTTCAGCCACAGCGCGGCGGCTCTGAACGCCGTCAGGGACAAGGCGTTCGATGACTTCCGTCGCCTCGGTTTCCCCACACGCAAGGTGGAGAAATACAAATACACGGATATGGACTCGATTTTCAGTCCGGACTATGGTCTCAACCTCAATCGTCTGGACATTCCGGTTAACCCTTACGATGTGTTCCGGTGCGACGTCCCTAATCTGAGCACGTCGCTCTACTTCGTGGTGAACGATGCTTTCTACAGCCGCCTCATGCCCAAGTCCACACTTCCGGAGGGAGTTTATGTGGGCTCGTTGAACGCTTATGCCGCCGAAAACCCCGGTTTCATCGCTGATTATTACGCCCGTATCGCCCGCACGGACACTGACGCCGTGACGGCTCTCAACACCATGCTGGCGCAGGACGGACTGCTTGTGCATGTGCCGCGCAACGTAAAGGTGGAGCGCGCCATACAGGTGATAAATATCCTCCGGGCTGATGTCGACCTGATGGTGAACCGCCGTGTGCTCATCGTTCTTGACGAGGGAGCCGAGGCGAGACTGCTTTTCTGCGACCATACTGCCGATGAGCGCCGCTTCCTTGCCACACAGGTGACGGAGGTTTACGTAGGGGCGAATGCCTCGCTCGAGCTTTATTGCATGGAGGAGACCCATCATCTGAACAGCCGTGTGAGCAATGTGTACATAGAACAGCAGGCTGACAGTCGTGTGAGCCATAACGTCATAACCCTGCACAACGGCGTGACACGCAACTCCCTTGAGCTCGCTCTCTGTGGAAAAGGGGCGGAGTGTGACGTCAACGGCTTTGTCATCGCCGACAAGGAGCAGCATGTCGACAACAACACTCTCATAGACCACAGGGTGTCGCATTGCACGAGTCATGAGCTCTACAAGTATGTGCTCGACGGCAGGTCCGTCGGTGCGTTCGCTGGAAAGGTGCTTGTTCGCGAGGGTGCGCAGAAGACTGTGTCGGATGAGGTGAACCGTAACCTTTGCGCCACAAAGGAAGCCCGCATGTACACTCAGCCGATGCTCGAGATCTATGCCGACGATGTGAAGTGCTCGCACGGTTCTACCGTGGGACAGCTCAACGACGCCGCACTGTTCTATATGCGCCAGCGCGGCATCCCGGTGAAGGAGGCGCGCCTGCTGCTCGAGTTCGCGTTCATCAATGAGGTCGTTGACAAGATAACGCTCGAACCGCTCCGTGACCGTCTGCATTACCTTGTGGAGAAGCGTTTCCGGGGCGAGTTGTGCAAATGTCAGGGATGCAGCATGTGCAAATAAAAGGTTTTACAGTCATTAAAACATGGTTATGACATACGATGTAAACGCCATACGCAGGGACTTTCCCATACTCTCCACCACAGTCTACGACAGACCGCTGGTATATCTCGACAATGCCGCCACGACGCAGAAGCCGCTTTGTGTGCTCGACGCCATGCGGCATGAGTATCTCAACGCCAACGCCAACGTGCACCGTGGTGTGCACTATCTGTCGCAGCAGGCAACCGAACTGCATGAGGCGGCGCGCGAGACGGTGCGCCGTTTCATCAATGCCGGAAAGACCGAAGAGGTGATTTTCACACGCGGAACGACAGAGAGCATCAATCTCGTGGCGTCCTCTTTCTGCGAGGAGTTCATGAAAGAGGGCGATGAAATCATCGTTTCCGTGATGGAACACCATTCCAACATCGTGCCGTGGCAGCTTCAGGCTGCCCGTCACGGAGTGGCTGTCAGGGTGATACCGATGAACGATGAGGGCGAGCTTGACATGGAAGCGTATGCCGGCATGTTCACGGAGCGCACCAAGATAGTGAGTGTCGCCCATGTGAGCAACGTCCTCGGAACGGTCAATCCGGTGAGGGAGATGATACGCATTGCCCACTCTCACGGTGTGCCTGTGCTGATAGACGGGGCGCAGAGTACACCGCATTTCAAGGTGGACGTGCAGGAGCTCGACTGTGACTTCTTCGCTTTCAGCGGACATAAGATATACGGTCCCACCGGCATAGGTGTGCTTTACGGCAAGGAAGAGTGGCTCGAACGCATGCCGCCATACCAGGGCGGCGGTGAGATGATAGAGAGCGTGACGTTCGAGAAGACCGTTTTCCAGAGTCTGCCGTTCAAGTTCGAGGCTGGAACTCCTGACTACATAGCCACCCACGGGCTTGCCGTGGCGCTCGATTATGTTAATGATATAGGGTTGGAAAACATCTCTTCGCACGAGTGTGAGCTTACTTCCTACTGCATGGAACAGATGCGTTCCATCGATGGAATCGCCCTTTTCGGCACATCGGAGCATAAGGACGCCGTTGTGTCATTCCTTGTGGGCGACATCCACCATCTCGATATGGGCACGTTGCTCGACCGCCTCGGCATCGCCGTCCGCACGGGTCACCACTGCGCGCAGCCCGTTATGCAGCATTACGGCATACAGGGTGCGGTGCGCGCTTCGTTCGCCATGTACAACACGAAGGACGAGATTGACGCGCTTGTAGAGGGAGTCAGACGAGTGAGCCTTATGTTCTGAGTTTCTGAGAATGAAAATGACCTTTTATGAAATAGCGTTAAATATAAGTTGTTGCGTTTTTTTCAGTGATGCGGAACAGTGTAGGCAAGGCAGTGTGAGGCATTGTCACGTGCTGTTGTCTGCCGCATTTTCCTTCCTTTTCTTATTCATTCTGTCGGCTCTTCCAGCATATGGCGCAACAGACGTGGCACAGCGCGATTACATAAAAGCCCTTTCCATGACAGAACACGGTGATAATGCAAGAGCACTCTTCCTGCTCAACCGTCTGTCCGACAGCCTTTCATTGTTAAAAAACAGTATTAAAGACAGACGGCTGCTCATGAATGTCGACCGTCTGAGAGGCAAGAATTATCAGTCGCTCGGAGACCTTGACATGGCACTGCGTCTGTATCGCAGTGCGATGAACAGAGCCAGAGGGCTGTCCGAAGACCGCATTCATGCCCTCCTGTGCAATGACATCTTCGGGATATACTATTCTTCAGGACGTTATTCCGATGCTGGAGATTTGCTTCGGCAGGCACTTGGAATAAACCTGTCTTTGAACGATTCGGTCAATATACGGGACAATTATAATAATCTTGGACTTGTATCCTACGCCCTGAAAAATTACGGTGAGGCACTCTGCTATATGGACAGTGCTTTCAGATACACGTCATCTGCTGACAGACTCGGGCAGTCGTTGATATACACAAACCGCGCCGAAGTGTACTGCGCGCAGAAAGATTATACACGTGCTGAGGCTGAACTGTACAGGGCATCACGCCTTCAGTCATCCCTGAAATTCAATCCTGACATTCTTCAGACCATGCTCAATACGGCTTATGTCAAGGCTTTGCTCGGTAAGGAAGGTGAGGCACGCCGCATGGTGAGGCTAATACACCGTAGGTTGCCTGGTACTCCGTTGGCGGTGCAGACGCGTTCCTATCGTCAGCTTACCGACATATCGTTCGTATTAGGAGATTCCATTGAGGCACTGCACAATATTATAAAGTATGAGGAAACGGGAGATTCTGTATGGCGGGAAAACAGTGACAGGCAGTTGCGGCAGCTTCTTGTAGCCTACGACTCCGAAAGGCTGAAGAACGCTAACAGCAGACTGGAGGCTTCGGTCGGCACATTAGGTACCATTGTCTTCCTCCGCACGCTCATGGTGTGTGTCGTTTCAGTATTCCTTTTAATACTTGCCGCATTCACAGTCATACTCCTCTTTCGCATCCGAAGCGACCGTAGAAAGAACAGACTCATAAATATTCAGCGTGACAGACTTGTCTACTATGAGCAGCGGGAGCACGAACGTCGCCAGCGGGAGATGAACAACCAGCTCGCCAGCAAGAACCGTCAGCTCACCACCTACACCATTGATCTTGCGTCGATAAGCGAGTTCCATCGCAAGTTAAGCGACGGACTGACTGATATTTGCGATGGAATGGGGAAAAATAAGAGCCAGGACCGTAAAAGGCTCAATGACATAATACATGCCCTGCAACATTATAACGATAAACCGGTGAGTGAGGATTTCAGGGTATTCTTCGATGAAGTGCATCCTGATTTCCTCAACCGTCTGTCGCAGCAATATCCCAATCTCAGCAATACAGACCTGCGTCTGTGCGCCTATCTGCACATAGGCATGTCGACAAAGGAAATATCCGCCCTTACATTCCGTGAGGTGCGGAGCGTCGAGTCGTCACGTCATCGTCTGCGGAAGAAGCTCGGTGTGCCTCAGGGTGTGAGCATTCACGATTTTCTTAATGATATTGTAGGTTCAGAATAGAAATGCAGTGGTAATGCAGTAGTGATGATTGTACATTGAAAATTGGTTTTGATGTAATTTTGTAACGTTAATTCTTTAAAATCAAAACAAATGTACGTAAATCCACATTATTTCATTAAAAGGCATCTGTTTGCGGCTTTTCTGTCTCTGGCTGCGGGCAGTGCGAGTGCCGGTAACGGCGATGTGGTGTTCGGAGAGACCTTCGACACCGAAGACGACTTTGCCCGATGGACACTTGTTGACAACAATGGCGGACGCACATGGGAATTTCTCAACGGTGCGATGGCATACATGTTGGATTATCAGACAGGTCTTCCGGGAGACGACTGGAGCATTTCTCCGGAGTTCCATCTTTCTGCCGGAAGGGTGTATGAGCTCAGTTTCCATCTCGGAATAAACTCACAACCGGAAAATCTGAAAGTGTGTCTCGGAACGTCGTCAGACCCTTTAACGTTCACCACGGAACTCGCCGATTATAATAATGTGGTGTCTTCCGATTCCGGGAAAAAGACTGTCAAGCTATATGTAAGTTCTGACGGAGCCTACCGTCTTGGCTTTTACGCATACAGCGAGCCCAACATGCACCGCATAGACATAGACAATGTATATGTGACGGACATCTCTTCGGCGGGTGTGCCCGGTGCTGTCACCGGTCTGTCGGTTGTTCCGGCAGAGCTTGGAGGCATGTCGGCGGAACTGTCGTTTTATGCTCCTGAAGTTACAGCCACCGACGGTATTCTGTCAGGAAATACGGACATCAACATCTACCGTAACGGCAATGACGTCCCGGCAAAGACATATAAAGATGTGAAGCCGGGCGCGGGGCTGACGTGGAAAGACACGGAACCGGTACACGGATTCAACACCTACCGCATTGTTGCGTCAAATGCCGAGGGTGAGGGCGCGGCTTCCGAACGGAAGATATTCGTTGGTCCCGACGCTCCGGTAGCCGTTTCCGATGTTGTGGCGAGACTCAATGCGGACAAGAGCGTCACCGTGACATGGAACGCTCCGGCAGCTTCTGTTAACGGAGGATATGTCGATTTCGACAACATCACATACACCATAGCCCGCGGCGGCAAGGTTATAGCGTCGTCATTCAAGGGTGTCGCCTACACAGACAAGGTGCCTGTGGAGCGCGGTCAGGCTCTCGTGTCTTACACCGTCACCCCTGTCGCTGCCGGGCAGAATGGTGAGGAGGCTGTGTCTTCGTCTGTTCTGAGCGGTGTGCCGCTCGGACTGCCCTACAAGGAGTCGTTTTCCGGACAGGCACCTGCTGTGCCATGGTATGTTGACGGCAATGCCGCAGACTTCGAATGGCACACCATCGGTGACGATGAAATGGGCGAATTTGAGGAAGTGATGACTCAAGACAGCGACAACGGAATGATTGTCGCCGAGTCAAAATACGCCGACTACGACACCCGTTCGCGCTATGTCTCTCCGCTCATCGACCTTTCCGGAGCCGTCAACCCTGAACTCCGGTTCTGGTTTTACAAAGCCCGCAGTCCGTGGTATGACCCTGACTGGGATGGAGAAGTGAACGACCGGCTGCAGGTTCAGATATCTTTCGAAGGCGGAGAATGGCATGATGTGGACAATGCGCTGTTCTATCAGAACGAGAACTCTGACGGATGGGTGGAGTGTGTCGTCAATCTGCCGAAGCAGAAGGCGTCGTTCGCCAACATCGGACTGCTCGCCATCGCCGAGGCTGAAGCCGGAGCCTACCGCAACATGTATGTAGACAACATAAGCATAGACGAGTCCGAATATGCCAACGATCTTGCCGTCACGTCGTTTACGGTAGACAACAAGCGAGCCGGTATAGGCGATGACGTCACCTATACGGCTTCAGTGTTCAATCATGGAGGCAATGTAGCCAGCGGCTACAAGGTGGAATTCGTGCGCGACGGAGAGACCGTTGCGACAGTCAACGGAACTGATGTAAACCCAGCCGGCACCGTAAGTGTAATCTGTAAGCTCACAGCCACACCTGCCGATGCCGTCGCCGACAGCCATGAATGGCATGCTGTAGTGAGGTATGATGCCGATGAATTTGACGGAAATGATGTTTCCGCTACGCTCGTCACCTCTGTGCGGCGTTCTGATTTGCCCGTTGTCGACGGTCTTTCAGCCACAGGTGTCCCCGGCAATGTGTCGCTCACATGGAATGCGGCATCCTCAGTCGCGCCGGTGGAGCATGGAGAAATGCATACAGTGACAGACGGTTTTGAGGACTACGAGCCGTTCATTATCGACAACATCGGTGCTTGGAGCGTTTACGATGCCGACAAGTCAGCCACCATGGTGTCGCCCCGCATCCCCGTAAGTTACGACAATCAGGGCGCGCCAATGGCATTTCAGGTGTTCAACCTTGCGCAGGCGGGCGTGTGGACGGACGACAATCATGACTACGCCTTTGTGCCTGTGAATGACGCAAGCAGGCAGATGCTTGTGTGCCCGTCGGCAGACTGGCCTGCCGAAAACGACGACTGGCTCATCACTCCGCGCCTTGACGGACGGCGACAGACGATATCTTTCTATGCCAAGAGCGCAACATTCGACAACGAGTGGATAAATGTATATTACTCCACCACAGACAATCACCACGACAGTTTTGTCAAGCTTAACGAGGACGACCATATCGTTGTGAGCGACGGATGGCGCAAGTACACGTTTGAAGTGCCCGAAGGCGCCCGATATTTTGCAGTGCGGTGCGTGCGCCGTGTGGTCATGCTCATGGTCGACGACTTCACATATGCTCCCTATGACGGCAGCCGTGAGGCTGATGAACTGTTGGGTTACAACGTCTATCGTGACAATGTCAGGATAAATGCAGAACTTCTGACCGCCAACAGATTTACCGACATTGAAGCCGGTCATGACGGTGCTGTGTACACGGTGACGGCTGTTTACGGCAGCGGCGAGAGCGCTTACTCCAATGATGCAACGCTCACAACAACCGGTGTCGTGCGTCCTGACACAGACACTCCGGCTGTCGAGGACGCGCGCTACGGCATTGACGGACGCCGCCTCAATAAACCTGAAAGGGGAATAAATATAGTGAGAATGTCCGACGGAAGCATACGCAAGGTAGTTGTGAGATGAAGCTGATGTATTAATCGGATTATGGGAGACTCTCCGAAAGGCGGGTCTCTTTTTTTTGTTATGTGTGTGCCTGCGACAGCAATCTTCCTTTTGTGGTGCAGCTTGTGTGTGTGCACGTGACAATTCTTCCCGTTAATATGTTTTTGCAAGTTTATTCGTTTTTTTCGTATAAATATTCTGGCTGCGCTGAAATAAACTCCGCGAGAATCGGCTGTTTGCAGACGGAAGTGTCGCCGCATGCGAATACGCTTGTATTCAGGCGGTGGCGCAATTGTCTCACAGTCAGTGTGATATGTTCACATCGCCGTTTCCGCGCCTCCGGATTCATTCTTCCGCAGTGTCAGAAAGCCCCTTTCGCATTGCCAAAGAGCCTCTTCCGTGTGCCGGCAATGCCTTTTCCGGATGACGGAACGGCATGTTTTGAGATGCGGAAGAGCCTTTTCGGCATGTCCGTAGACGGTGGACAGACTTCTCAAATTGTTTTTTCATGAATTTCAAAGTATTTCCGTGGAATTTCCGTTATGTCCCGGATGCGCCGTATTTCTGTTTCCGATATTTCATCTGTCAAAATATTTTACTTCCCGTTTTGCATTTTTATACGGTTTCATACATGTGCAGTCTTCATGCCGTGTAAGCGTACGGTGCGGACAGAAGCGACTTATGTCATACTGTGAGAAGATAAAAATATACAGGGTCAGATTGTTTTATATGATATAAAATGCTTATATTTGCAACCGGATTTTGTCTGACTAAGGACATACAACCATATTAATCTTATTGTCACCGCAATGTGGAACAGGCATCGTACGGATGCCGTGAACGGTGAAGCACATTATTATATATAAACTGAAAACCTCAAATAAAATGAACAGAAACATTATCTTATCAGCGTGCATGCTGATGTTTGCCTCGCATTATGCAGGTGCACAGAGGACGGTCTCAGGATTTTCCGAGGTCAGGATTACCGAAGGCGACAGTAAACTGATAGACGGTCAGGAGCGCACGGAGCCTGACATATACTACGTTGACAAGGGCGACGGCACATATCAGGCGATACGTCTTACCGTCGCACCGGCGGGAAGGTCTGCCATGACCGTGCCTTACATCTATATGAACACCTCACACTCGATATGCGTCAACTGGAAAAGCATGACCGACGGAGCCGGTTCGGTGGTGAGATACGGTCGCGACGCCGACAATCTCTCGTCCTCCGTGGAGGCTGGCTCCACCCGCATCACGGCAAGACATTTCTGGAACTCGGCTGTGATAGACCATCTTGAGCCGGACGCAGTGTATTATTATCGCGTGGAGAGCAAGGCAGGAAACAGTGATGTTTACCGCTTCCGCACAATGCCGGCTCCAGGTTCCGGAAAGAAGATACGTGTGCTTCTGATAGGCGACCACCAGCGTAACGAACGCTCGGACTATGAATGGATGCTCAAGGCGGCGCAGCGCACGGTAAGCGAGAAGTATGGTGACGCTCCGTTTGAGGACAACATCAATTTCATAATGAACGTGGGCGACCAGGTCGACGGAGGCTGGAGCGAGCTTTATGAGACGGTCCATCTGTTCAAGTCGAGGTCGGTCTCACCGTCGCTTTCCACCATGACCGCCGTGGGCAACCATGAATACCGCGAGGACCCGGAGCTGCGCCTGTATAAGAGCCACTACCGTTACGACGCGCTGTCGTATGCCGGAATAAGCAGCGGAACGGCTACTTATTACGCCTATCAGGCAGGAAGGACGCTCTTTGTGGTGATTGATTCCGACGACCCCTCGGCTGAGCAGAAGATGTGGGTGCGCAAAGTCATTGCGGCGGCTGCGGATGATGAAAACGTCGATTTCATCGTGAGCGTGCAGCACAGACCTCTTTATGCGGAGCAGTATTCGGGCGATGTGTCGCCGTGGATGCTCAATGAGATAATGCCTATACTCTCTTCCACACCCAAACATGTGCTCAACTACTCCGGACATCACCATCTTTACGCCCGCGGACAGATGAGAGACACGCCTGTCTATCACATCATAAGCGGCGGCGGAGTGGGCACTTCGGCGGAGGGATACGAGCAGCTCTGGGGCAAGACTCCAGACAACTACAATCATGAGGAGGTGCAGAAGACCATAGACCACTGGACATATCAGATAGCTGAGTTCGACCCGCAGAGTCTCACCATGACCGTTGAGACCTACTCGGTGGGCAACTCACGGCTGGCTCTCGACAATGTCCTTGTCGACCGTTTCGTGCGCCGTCTGGGCGACAACACCGTTCCTGCGGTGCCTGCCGTGACGCCTGCCGGAGGCGAGGTGACGCTTCCTTACGTGTTCACTCAGACCGGGAAGGCAGACGGCATAGCCGCCGTGGAGTATCAGATTGCGCGCGACGACGCTTTCAAGGACATCGTCCTCGACCGTCTCACCAACTGTGAGGACTTCTACGGGGTTGACGACAAGTACATGCCTCTCGACATAAACGCAGGCAAGGACATCACCCGCCTGTCGCTCGAGAGCGGCGCGCTCACCGACGGAACATACTACATACGTGTCCGCAACCGCAATGACAACCTGCTGTGGTCAGACTATTCCGCTCCGGAAAAGTTCACTGTCACCGGCTCCACGGCACAGTCCGCGCTCTCGCTTGACGGACATTTCTTCCGTACAGGCAGTGAACTGGAGTTCTCATATGCCGGTGCTCCGGTGGGAACAGACGCATGGGTGGGCATCTACGTATACGGAAAGACGCCCGGAATGGCTGACCTTTCATACAAATATGCATATACCGACGCTGCGTCGGGCACATGGCGATGCACCATAGACGAGCCCGGCGCATATTTCGCGGTGCTTTTCAAGGACAGCGGCTACACTGAGATAACCGACCGCGTGACGTTCATGGTGAGCGACAACTGCGACGACAACACCCTGCCTTCCATCACTACAGACAGGAAAGTGTATGCCGAGGGCGACCCGGTGAGCGTTTCTTACGACAACGCACCGTGCATCGACCGCGACTGGATAGGGCTTTACGAGCGTTCGGCGGTGCCCGTAAGCTCCAAGTGTCACACCTACGCGTATGTCGGAGACAGTCCTCAGGGCAGTCTCACGCTTAATGTTGAGGGCACATACAACTTCACCTCGCCTTTGAAGGCAGGCGTTTACTTTGCCGGATACTTCAATGCCGACAACTACCACGAGCCTTGCGGACGCGCCGTTTTTGTCATCGGCAAGCCCGTGGTGCTGGAGACCGGACGCCCCGAATATCTTTCCACTGAGAAGGTGGAGGCTTTCTATGAGGGTCTGCCGTGCTTCGGCGATGAGCAGGTGGCGGTGTTCGGCGGAAAGGGTCTGCAGGCATGCTTCCCTGTAAGCGGTTCGGGCGGCAGCGTGGAGATAGGCAGTCTGCCCGAGGGAGAGTATGAGATGTGTGTCGTGACAGAGGGTATGACCGAGATTTCCAGCCGTGTCGCTTTTTCTGTCGTGTCTCCTACAGGCGTCAGCAGCGCGTCTTCTGCACGTGCGGAGGTGACGCTCGCTGGCGGCAGTCTGTGCGTCTCGTCACCCGAGGGAGTGCGTAATGTGGACGTGTATGACTCCTGCGGCACTCTCATAGCGTCTCACGATGCCGACGGTTCAGAGCGCGTCAGCATCCCGTTTCACGGATATGTCGGCGTGTGCATCGTGAATGTGAACGGTGAGACAGCCGGAAAACTTATGTTGAAATGAATCAGGTATTATATAACAAGTCTCTTCCTTTGACGTCACCGGCTCATGCCGGTGACTTTTTTTGTACCGTAGTGTTGCCCAATAGGCTAAAAACACGTATTTTTGTAGTAGTATTGCACAATGTGTAATATATAAAGCCGGACGTCAGCTCCGGACTTGGGAGAATCATATTAAAACATTCATCCGATATTATGAAACCTTTACGACATTACGCCGCCGCCCTGATTGTGATGGCATCGGGTGCGGCTTATGCGCCTGCCGGAGCCGGCAGCCTGATCACTTATGTTGACACAAGCATCGGAACAGGTGCCAACAACGCAGACTTCACACACGGACGCGAGCCTCTGGGACAGTGTATGCCTGCGGTGCTCGTGCCTTACGGCATGAACTTCTGGACACCGCAGACAGAGAGCTCGGAAGGTCACGGCGTGAGTCCTTACTATTACAACAAGACACGTATGCACGGATTCCGCAACTCCCACTACATCAGCGGGGGCAGCACGCAGGACTATGGCTCTGTGTCTATAATGCCTCTGCTCGACACTCTTAGGTGTATGCCGGAGGACAGAGCGTCAGAATTCAGCCATATGGATGAGGTGCTGCGTCCCGACTATTACTCTGTGGAGCTGTTCGGAGGCGACATCAGGGCGGAGATGACAGGCACGTCGCGCACCGGCATATTCCGTTTCACCTACCGGAAGGCAGGTACGGCTTATCTCGTCATAACGCCCAACAGCGATGAAGGACAGGGACAGGTGAGCATAGACGCGCGGCGCGGAGAGGTGACAGGGTGCAATCCGGTGCACCGTATGTACCTGCGCACGGGTCAGCCTGCCGGGTTCAGCGGTCATTTTCTGGTTCAGGTGAAGAACAAGGTGACCGGATGCGGCACCTACGACGGCAGGACGATAAACGCCGGGCGCACGTCTGACGGCGGGAGAAAGAACATAGGGGCTTACCTCAGCTTCAAGGTGGACGCCGGAGACGAGATTATCGTGAAGGTGGCGTCGTCGTTCTGCGACGTGGAGGGAGCCCGCAACAACATGCGGATGGAGAATCCCGGATGGAGTTTCAATAAAGTACGCTCCGCGCTCACACGTGTGTGGGAGAAGCATCTCGGCACTCTGAAGGCTGAGGGCGGCACGCGCCAGGAGCTCGTGAAGTTCTACACGTCGCTCTATCACGCCTCTTTCTGCCCCAATGCCATGAGCGATGCCGACGGACGCTACCCCTCGTTCGCAGGCGGAAAGACCATTGAGCGCACGCATGCCACCTATTATGACAACTTCAGTCTGTGGGACACGTTCCGCGCCCTCCATCCTCTCATCACGCTGCTCCGCCCGAGTCTGTCGGGCGACATGATGGAGTCGTTCGTCAACAAGTATGAGTAGAGCGGATGGCTGCCCATGTTCTCGGCGTGGAACAGTTTCACACAGGAGATGATAGGCGACCATGCGGCTTCGCTGATAGCCGAGGCTTACTTCAAGGGAGTGCGCAACTTCGATGTTGGGAAAGCCTATGAGGCACTGGTGAAGATGGCGTTCGAGACACCCGAAGACTATTCCGACTACGCCGACGGCAAGGGACGCCGCGCGCTGAAGTCGTATATCAGATACGGATACATACCTCTGGAGGACCCCGTGAAGGAGGCTTATCATGGAAAGGAACAGACATCGCGCACGCTCGAATATGCTTACGACGACTATTGCGTGGCGCGTCTGGCAAAGGCGTTGGGGCACGATGAAATGGTGGAAAAGCTGCTCCAACGCTCCAAAAACTACCGCAACGTGTTCGACCCGCGCACGGGCTACGTCAACGGACGGCACGAGGACGGACGCTTCGCGGACGGAAAGAGACCCGACCGCGGACATTCTTTCATCACGCAGGGCACACCGTGCCAGTACAGCTGGTATGTGCCGCACGACGTGTATGGCATGATGGAGTGTATGGGCGGTCGTGAGGAATACATCCTGAAGCTCGACTCCATGTTCTCATGCAACCGCATGTGGCACGGTAACGAGCCCGGACACCAGATAAGTTTCATGTATAACTATGCGGGACAACCGTGGAAGACCCAGCGCGAAGTGCGCAACATAATGAAGACGGAGTACCGTCTCGGAGCCAACGGACTGTCGGGCAACGACGACTCGGGGCAGATGTCGGCATGGTATATCTTCGCCGCGATGGGCTTCTATCCCGTATGTCCGGCGGCGGGATACTACAACATATCCGGTCCGACGTTCCCCAAGATGACAATAAAGATGGAGAACGGACGCAAGTTCACGATAGTGGCGCGCGGCGTTTCAGACACGAACATATACATACAGAGCGTCACCCTCAACGGCAAACCGTATGACAAGAGCTACATCAGTCATGACGACATAGCGGCGGGAGGACGTATGGAGTTTGTCATGGGCGGCACTCCGAACAAGGAATGGGCTGCCTCTGCCGGTTGCTGTCCGCCGGGGCTGACCCTCTGACCGTCTCTTCCGGCGCGCGGTGAGGGCTGAGCCGAAGAAAGCGACTGTCTCACCGGCGGCACGCGAGGAGCGAGCAGACGAGCCACACCGCGCACAACGCTCTCGCAAGGAGCGGAGCGTCGGCTGGGAAAACAGCCGCGACGAATGCCAGCTGGGCGTTTATCAGCCTCCACATGCGGCTGTAGCTCACTTCCTCCTCCAGCACATCGGAGTAGTAGCGGCGCAGTCTTTCAAACGGTCTGAATGCTGTTCCGGCAAGCTCTGATGAGGTTCTGCCGCATCCGTTCTTGCTTTGCGAAAGTGTGATGTTCTTTTCCATATAGTCTGTTATGTGTTTAGTAGTGGGTCAATATTGTTTTACACTGCAAACCTACTGCATTATATGGAAATAATGTTTCCACTTTCCGGGTATGCGGTTAATTAAAGTTATAAATGTATTAAAACACCATTCTGATATAAGAGAAAATGCTTAAACCACACTTATATGAAGGACTTGTGGAGGCGGGATGTGACGAGGCGGGACGCGGATGCCTTGCCGGGAGCGTGTTCGCAGCCGCTGTCATACTGCCCGCAGGATATGACAACGCAGCCCTCAACGACTCAAAGAAGCTCACGGAGCGCAGGCGTTATGAGCTCAGAGAGCAGATAATGGCAGACGCGGAGGCGTGGGCTGTAGGGGAGGTGACACCGGAGGAGATAGACAGGATAAACATACTGAAAGCCAGTTTTCTTGCCATGCACCGCGCGCTCGACCTGCTCAAGGTGCGTCCGGAGGCGGTGATAGTGGACGGCAACAGGTTCGTGCCTTACCGCGACCTGCCTTACACCACGGTGGTGAAGGGCGACGGAAAGTATCAGGCGATAGCCGCGGCGAGCATACTTGCCAAGACTTTCCGCGACGACTACATGAAGTCGCTCCACCGCGAGTATCCCTGCTACGGATGGGACGGCAACAAAGGCTATCCCACGGCGGAGCACCGGCGTGCCATACGTGAGCACGGCGTGTCGCCATACCACCGCATGAGCTACAATCTTCTAGGCAACGGAGAGCTGCCGCTCGACTTCAAGGACTGACCGGCACGCTTTTTATGCGAGGCTGCGGAGCACTCCCCACAGTCATGCTGCCTCCTCGCCGTCTGCCGTCGGAAAAAGTTTCAACCTGAATTATTCGTACAATGAGAATGAACAAATACGGCCGTGAGCTTGAACTTATAATACTGCTCACCAGCGAGACACCGCTCACGGCACTGCAGATGTCAGAAAGGCTGGGCATCACACGCCGCAACCTTTATTATTATCTCGACTATCTGAAGAGCTGCGGATTCCGCATCATAAAGAGCGGAACGCACTATCAGCTCGACCGCAACGCGTCGTTCTTCAGACGGCTTCATGAGAATATCGCCGTGACGGAGCGTGAGGCTGAGTATCTGCTCAGGCTTCTCGACGGTGTGCCGGGGCAGGACTCCACGGCTGCGTCGGTGCGAGTGAAGCTGTCGAGGGCGTACGGGCTTGCCGACATAACCAATCCTGAAGTGAGGAAGACGGTGAACCGCAACGTGTCGGCACTTAAAAACGCCATCGCGGCAAGGCGCGTGGTGAGGCTGTGCAGCTACTCCTCGCCCCACAGCTCTACGGTGTCCGACAGATTGGTTGAGCCTTTCCTGCTGATGAATAACGGACAGGAGGTGCGCTGCCACGACCTCGGGTCGCATACCAACAAGACGTTCAAGGTGGCGCGGATGAAGGATGTGGAGATGATGGACGTGGAGTGGATGTATGAGAAGGAGCACAAGCAGGTGTACACCGATGTGTTCATGTTCAGCGGGGAGGAGCGCAGGCGCGTGGAGCTGAGGCTCGGACAGCTGTCGCACAATCTGCTTGTGGAGGAGTATCCGGCATCGGAGAGCTGCATCACAGACGACGGCGGACACTGGATTTTCGCTGCCGATGTGGTGTCGTTTCATGCTGTCGGGCGTTTCGTGCTCGGTCTTTACGACGACATAAGCATCCTTGGCAGCGACGAGTTCAAGGCTTACGTCAATGAGAGAATATCACGCATGCGGAGCCGTTGAGCCGTCTGCGGCGGCTCATGAGACGATTTTTGTCTTGCACGAAAATGTCATGCGTCTTACTGTATGGGCTCGTCAGTTTCACGGGAGAATATGATATTTTTCATGAAAGAGTCTCATCCGTATTACAGAAAACAATCTCTGTCTTATGTGAAAAATATCAACTGTTTCACGGTATTATTGTTATCGTTTTGTGATAAAGGCTCTCTTGGCTTGCGGAAGAGCCTTTCCTGACTTCCCAAAGAGCCTCTTCGGGCTTGCGAAAGAGCCTCTTTCGCAGCCTCAAAGAGGCTCTTCCGCAAGCCCGAAAAGACTCTTCCGCAAAGCAGGCGTTTTCCCCCTGCCTGTCAGGCGTGCCCTTACGGTCGGGCTCACCGTTCCTTTCCGTCCTCTTTCATCCTCTTTATCTCTTCCGCAACGATGCCTGCCATCACCTCCGCGCCTTTTCTTCCGGGGTGTATGCCGTCGTCCTGCATGAGCGACCTGTCGCTTCCGAAGAGCGTGTGAAGGTCTGTTACGCGCAGCTTCTCTTTCTTCGCCACACGCCGCATGAGGGGTATTATCGTCTCTGTTATAACCGAGTCGCTTATCCCCTCGGAGTTGTCCCAAGCCTTCATGGGCAGAGCCAGACATATCTCCGGTTTCGTGTCGAGAGCCTTCAGCGACGCTGTCATCCTCCGCAGGTCGGTCTCCAGCGCGGCGATACGTCCGCGGTTGGCAGGCTTGCTGTCGTTTGTCCCGAGTTCCATAACGACGATATCCGGTCTGAAATCCATCACTTCGCTCCACTCCGGCCCGTTTATGTAAGCCCGGTCGCCCTCCGACAGCATCGTGCTGCCAGCCGCTCCGAAGTTCCTCACGTTGTATCCGTCGCCAAGGATGCGCTTCAGCCGCGCCGTATAGCCGTATGTGCCGCTCATGTCCAGTCCCTGTCCGGCGGTGATGCCTGTGCCGATGCACGCCACTCTCACGGCGTCCCTGCGCGGCGTCTTCAGGTTGTCGAGCCATGAGGCGATGTCCTGCAGCAGTTGTTCATGATATATGAAGGATGTCTGCGAGCCGAATCCGTGCTCGCCCTCTGCATAGGCGTACATCGCTGCAGGTATGCCGGCGTCGCGCAGTGCGGAATAGTAAGCCACACCGTTTGTCACAGGCGGCACGAGCGTGTCGTCGGTGGAAAGGAGTATCAGAGCCGGAGGGGTGGCGTTGCGGCGCACCTGCAATTCGTTGGAATACATCTCCACGTATCTCCTGTTGTGCCTTTTCTCTCCGAGAAAGTTTGTCACCGAGCCTGCGTGCGTCCTGTCCGCGTCCATAGATATCACCGGATAGAACAGAATCTGGAAGTCGGGTCGCGACCTGAGAGGAGCGTGCGTGGCGAGCGTGGAGGCGAGATGGCCTCCTGCCGACGACCCCATTATGCCCACATCGTACGGGTTTATGCCCCACACCGCTGCACTGTCGCGCACCATGCTGACAGCTTTCCCGGCGTCGCCCACGGGAATGCTCAGGTCGCCGTGCGGCATACGGTAGGTGAGTATCATGCAGGCTATGCCGCGTTCTGTGAAGAATGGAATCCAGTTAGTGCCCTCGTTCTCCATCGCCAGCCACTCATATCCTCCGCCAGGACATATCACCACAGCCCTCCCTGTGGCTTTGCCGCTCTCGGGCAGACACACAAGGATGTTCGCCTTTCCGTCGGGCGAGATGTTTCTTCTGAACTGTCTGTATGCAGAGGAGTGCGTCTGCAGTGAGCATAGCAGGGCTATGAGGATGAGTGATAAATTCTTTGTCATAATGTTTGTTGTATTGATATGTATGTCTGTTTCGCGTTGTATGGCGTCAGGAAAAAACGGTTTTGTTCTACCTTATTACCTGCCCGCTCATATAATGTTCGCAATGTTGGAAATTATTGAGACAAAGATAGATAAATATAACAGAAAGATTTGCTGATATGTTATATTTTTTCTATCTTCGTTAACTAAATGTTTAGAAACAAGGTATTCATTAAATTATTCAGTTATTATGTCTAATCAGAAATTCTATGATGTCACTGTCCCGATAGTGATAAAAGACTGCGAGGGAATCAGTCTGGGTAAGGAAGTCTTTTTGATGCATGGCTTCAAGAAGATGAAGGAACCGGACAAGGTCTACCGTATGCGTTGCCTGGTCATGGCGGTGTGCCTTGAGGGCGAGTGCGGCTATACTGTCGACACCATAAGCCAGAGCATCCGGCCTAACGACATCTTCGTGCTCAGGAAGGGGCAGGTGGTGACCGACTGCTGGCAGAGTCCCGACTTCAGAGGCTATGTGGCGCTTTTCTCTTACGCGTTCTTTGATGAGGCTATCAAGGGAATGAGCGGTCTGTCCTCTCTCTTCCTCTTTGCCAACGAGCATGCGGTGCGCAACATTGATGACGTGGAGAAGGAAAGGCTCGTTGCATATTATGGTATGATAAAGAGCACCATAGAGAACGAGATGCTGATGTACCGTCACGAGACGGTTCAGGCACTCGTGTCGGCATTGCTATACGATATAACCAGCGTGATAAGCGGTTCTTACAGGGGGGGCTTCGGCAGGCTCACGTGCCGAGCGCATATTCTTGAACTTCATGCATCTTGTGGGCAAGAACTTCAGCAGGGAGAGGCGTGTCAGCTGGTACAGCGAGCAGATAGGACTGTCGCCAAAATATCTTTCCGAGACGGTGAAAAGCGTGAGCAACCGCACTCCGAACGAGTGGATAGACTATTATGTGATGCTTGAGCTGCGCGTGCGGCTGCGCAACACCGAGTCGTCCATAAAGGAGATAACGCAGGGCATGAACTTCTCGAGCCAGTCGTTCCTCGGAAAATACTTCAAGGAACATGCCGGAATGTCGCCCTCGGAATACAGAAACAATTCAAGATATACCTAAATCGGCAATTACATTTCATCCGTATTCCGTGCTGCTGTCAGGCTGACCGGCTCACGATTCTTCAGAAGATGTGGCGTGATGCACATGTGAAGGTAGTGAGACGGCGGGTCGGCGGCGGTGCGGAATATATGTTAAAAAACGCCTGATGTGCGTGAATGTGTCTCGGACTGTGTGTCGGCAGATGCGGGATAGGTGATACTATGTCCGGAATTGCGGCTCATACGGCATTACATGTCGCCGTAAGCCATGCTTCCGCCGTGTCGCCGCGTCCATGCCGTCAGGGTATGATGCCCTGCCTGCGCATCTCCTCCGCCACGGTGCACAGCTCGTCATACCATTCCTGACCGAATCTTCTTGTAAGCGGCTCGCGCAGGAACCGGTATAGCGGAATGTCTTCCTTCCTGCCTTTCCTCACTGCGTCGCGGCACACGTCCCATCTGTTGTAATTGAGAGCCGTGCCTCCGTTGGCAAGCCGTTTCTCGCGTATGGGATAGAGAGCGCAGCTTATAGGTTTGCAGAAAGCGGTCTTCCCGGTGCGGAAGGCACGCTCGAGAGCGCACATGCAGCATCCGTTCTCATAGCAGGTGAACACGCAGTCCTTGCCGTCTACGATGCTTGTCACGAGGTCGCCGTCGCGGTCGGTGTATGCCACGCCCTGCCTGTCGACCACTGCCTGCGCCCTTGCCGACATGTCGCCCCATACGGTGTCGAGCGCGTCCTCTATGCCCCCGATCTCGTCAAGGGTGACCGGCGCGCCCGCGTCGCCCTCCACGCAGCATATGCCCTTGCATGCGTCAAGGTCGCAGCAGAACCGTTCCGTGATGATGTCTGACGACACCAGCACGTCGCCCACTTCTATAATAGGAGGTATGTTCATTTTCTTCGGTTTTGTTTGTGATATGTCTTCCGCGTGTGTCTGCTCTTGTCCGGCTGACGGACAGACTTCCGCAGGTGTTTCTTACCATCTTATCGGTGTCATGCCGTTGGCTTCGAGATATCTGTTGCAGAGCGAGAAATGATGGTTGCCGAACCATCCTCCCCGGTTGGCTGACAGCGGAGAAGGGTGCACCGACTGTAGTATGAGGTGTCGGGAGGCGTCTATGAGGCGTGCCTTGGAGCGCGCGTATCCGCCCCAGAGGATGAACACGAGATGGTTGCGGTCGCGCGACAGAGCCTGTATGGCGGCGTCGGTGAACTCCTTCCATCCCTTGCGCTGGTGGCTCGCAGCCTGATGCGCGCGCACGGTGAGTGTGGCGTTGAGCAGCAGCACGCCCTGTTCAGCCCACCGGGTGAGATTACCGGAGGAGGGCACAGGTGTGCCCGTGTCGTTTTCTATTTCCTTGAATATGTTCACGAGTGACGGCGGAAACGGCACGCCGTCGTTCACCGAGAAGCTCAGTCCGTGAGCCTGTCCGGGCTCGTGGTAAGGATCCTGCCCGATGATGACTGCCTTCACCTTGTCAAACGGACACAGGTTGAAGGCGTTGAATATGAGGTTACCTGGCGGATAACACTTCGTGCTGGCGTACTCGGAGCGCACGAATTCGGTGAGTCTTGCGAAGTATGGCTTCTCAAACTCGGCTCCGATGTGTCTGCGCCACGATTCTTCTATCTTTACGTTCATGTGTTCTCGTGTCGTTGTATGATGCGCAAAAATACAATTTTTTCTCCTAAACGCAACAAGATTGCATGTTTTTATCGCTCCATCATCAAACAGTAGAGACGCAAGATTTTGCGTCTCCCGAACAAAGATGTGCCGGTTATCAGTGCGAAGAATGCTTTTTTTTTCGTTGCGTTCCTTGCTTGTGAGACGCAAGATTTTGCGTCTCTACTTGGGTGGACGGAGGGGAGTCGTTGTACTGGGAAAATGATGTGTGTATGATATATAAATACTGTCCGTATATTATATAAATGTATGCGCGTGTGCGCGCGTATTATCCGGTAGGGTGGAAAAGCATGCTTGGGTTGGCGGGTGCGTAAATGCGAAATCCCGGACGCACGGTGTCTGTATGCCGTGTCATCCGGGATTGTATCGGTTTCGGTTCTCCGTTGTCGTCGGATTACCTGTTGTCCTCAATCAGGTTCTCGCCTGTCATGTCAGCCGGTTGTTCCAGACCCATGATGTGGAGTATCGACGGTGCGACGTCGGCGAGGCGTCCGTTCTTTACGGTTGCGCTGTTGTTGTCGGTCACGTATATGAAAGGCACGGGGTTGAGCGAGTGAGCCGTGTTTGGTGTTCCGTCCTCGTTGATGGCGTTGTCGGCGTTTCCGTGGTCTGCTATGATTATTGCCTCATAGTCGTTAGCCTTTGCCGCCTCTATCACTTCCCTCACACAGTTGTCCACGGCGTGCACTGCCTTGGCGATGGCGTTGTATACTCCCGTGTGCCCTACCATGTCTCCGTTGGCGAAGTTCACCACGATGAAGTCATACTCCTGCGTGTTTATTGCTCCCACAAGCTTGTCCTTCACCTCGTATGCGCTCATTTCCGGCTTCAGGTCATAGGTCGCAACCTTCGGCGACGGAACCAGAATGCGGTCCTCACCCTCGTATGGAGCCTCGCGTCCTCCGTTGAAGAAGAAAGTCACGTGAGCATATTTCTCGGTCTCTGCGGTATGCAGCTGCTTCTTGCCCTGCTTGCTCAGATATTCTCCAAGAGTGTCCATAACGTTCTCTTTCGGGAAGAGTATGTGCACACCCTTGAACGAAGCGTCGTACGGAGTCATGCAGTAATATTGCAGGTTCTTTATTGTGTGCATGCCCTCTTCCGGCATGTCCTGCTGTGTGAGCACCTGTGTGAGCTCCTTGGCGCGGTCGTTGCGGAAGTTGATGAATATCACCACGTCACCTTCCTCTATCCTTCCGTCAGCTTTGGCGTTGCTTATCGGCTTGATGAACTCGTCTGTCACGCCTTCAGCGTAGCTTTCCTCCATAGCCTTCACCATGTCGTCCGCCTTCTTGCCCTTGCCCTCTACGAGCAGGTCGTAAGCCTCTTTCACGCGGTTCCAGCGTTTGTCGCGGTCCATGGCATAGAACCTTCCCACGATGCTTGCGATGTGTGCGCCGTTGGCGGAGCATACGTCCTGCAGACGGCTTATGAATCCCGCGCCGCTCTTCGGGTCGGTGTCGCGGCCGTCCATGAAGCAGTGCACGAAAGTCTTCTCAAGTCCGTAAGCCTTTGATATTTCGATAAGCTTGAACAGATGGTCGAGTGACGAGTGCACGCCTCCGTCTGAAGTAAGACCCATGAGGTGCAGTTTCTTACCGTTCTCCTTAGCGTAGCTGTAGGCGCTTACAATCTCCGGGTTCTGCATGATTGAGCCGTCCTTGCATGCGCGGTTTATCTTCACGAGGTCCTGATAAACTATTCTGCCCGCTCCGATGTTGAGGTGTCCCACCTCGGAGTTGCCCATCTGTCCGTCTGGCAGACCAACGTCTTCGCCCGAAGCCTGCAATTGTGAGTGCGCGCTCACTGCGCAGAGATAGTCAAGGTAGGGCGTAGGAGTGTTGTAAATAACGTCGCCTGCACCATGTTTTCCGATTCCCCATCCGTCGAGAATCATCAATAGAGCTTTCTTTGCCATAATAATCTGTATTTAATGTGTATTTTGTTTTTATAAGAACAAGACGGTGTCTGACAGCACGACAGAATGTCCGCATCATCAGTATGCAACGTCTTCAGTCATTCACATGCAAAGTTAATGCAAATGTGATGCAATCTTGCATCTTTTATCTTTTTTTTATCTTCGTTTAATATTTATTCTGTCAGCGGCTTACTCTCTTGTATCTGCCGTTGTCCTTTATCTCGAACGAGTGTGTGCCCGCCTCAAGCTCCACCGTCTTTCCGCCGTCTCCGGCACCCGGTATGGTGAGTGTGGCTGTGGTGTTGGGCGGCAGTGTCACGGTGTAAGCCACGGTCTTGCCCTTGCGGTTCCATTTTGACACTATTGTGCCATAGGGCGAGTTGTGGCTCGCCTCGAAGTGTCTCAGGTCTCTGACGAAGTTCGGACGCAGGTTTATGTGTCTGAATCCGGGCTGCCGCTCGTCAGGGAATATACCTCCGAGACCCTTGTAGGGCCATGCGCCTATCTCTCCGAACATGATGTGGTTGTCCGATATGTCGCGCGTGGCTTTGAGGTTCCAGTTCTCGAGCAAGGTGGTGGCGCCGTTCACGATCCACCATCCCCACGACGGATAGGTGTCCTGCACGGCTATGCGGTAGGCGTCCTCGGCATATCCGTTCTCGCTAAGGGCGTTGAGGATGGCTTTCGCTCCGTGCACGCCTACGTCAAGATGCCAGTCGTTCGCCCTCACTTTCTCAGCCAGACGTGCAGCCACCCGCCGCGTCATGTCGTCCGGCACAACCTTCCACATAAGCGCAAGGCTCATCTCCGTCTGCGACCCTCCGGCGTAGACAGCCGTCTCGCGGTTGAGGAATCTGTCATTTATGGCGTCGCGTATGTCTGCCGCCAGCTTCGCGTAGCGCCTGTGGTCATCGTCGTGTCCGAGCAGAGTCGCCGCCTTTGACAGTATTGTGGCGTCAGCGAAGAAGTATATGGAAGATGTGAGCAGTTTGTCCGACTGCGTCTTCACAGGCACCCAGTCGCCCCGTCCCCATGCCGAGAGATGCTCCGGACTGTTGCTGTCCACATAGTCGACATAGCGTTTCATGTTGTCGTAGCATTCGGCGAGCGGACGCATGTCACCGTAGAACAGATAGATGTTCCACGGAATGATGGCTATCGTGCTCGTCCAGTCAAGCCCGTTGTCCGTGCCGTATCCCCATCCGTCGGTGGGTATGATGTCGGGCAGCACACCGTTGGGCTGCTGCTCGTCGCGGTGGTCGGCGAGCCACTTCTCGTACACTGTTATGGCGTCGTAGTTGTAGAAAGCCGTCTCTATGGCAAGATGACCGTCGCCCGTCCATCCGTTCTTCTCGCGCTGCGGACAGTCTGTAGGGTAGCCCATAAGGTTGGATATGTATGCCATGCGTGCCGCCTGCACGGTCTTGTCGAGCAACGGTTCGGACGAGGATATGCTTCCCGCCGCCTCCACATCGCTGTGTGTGAAGTGCGCCGTGATGTTGCCGGAGCCGAGCGTTACGGGTCGGTCGGCTGTCACCTGCACATATCTGAAACCCTTGTAGCTGAACTCCGCGCGGAACGAGTCGTCCCCTCCGCTCAGCGTGAGTATGTCTGTCTGGAAAGGCTCAGTCTTTTTGTCGCCACGGTAATACACGTCGATGTTCGACTGGTCGAGCGTTCCGTCACCGTGAAGCCGTTCGCCGTGGCTTATGCGCAGGCGTGTTCCTTTCTCTCCTTTCATCCTCACCTCAGTCACGCCAGCCATGTTTCTGCCGAAGTCACAGACATAAGTGGAGTCGTTGATGCGCGTCACCTTCACCGGACTGATGCTCTCCGTCAGACGTATCGGCTCCATCTGCTGTGACCACACGAGCGGTGCCGGTGCGCTGCGCAGGCGCACTCCCTGCCACTTGGAGCCGTCGAACTGCGGCGTGTCCCATCCCTTCTGCACGAGGTTGAAGTCGTAGTGCTCGCCGGTGTATATGTTGTTGTAGACGAGCGGTCCGTCCGACGTGCGCCAGCTGAGGTCGGTCGCCACTGTCTCCGTGGTGCCGTCGGTGTAGGTTATGCGCACGTCCATGCAGAATGTGGGACGGTTGCGCCACGGCGCGCGGTCGAAGTCCCACACCGCCAGAGCCTGATGGTTGTACCATCCGTTGCCGAGCACCACCCCCAGCGCGTTGCGTCCGCCGCGCAGCAGAGGCGTTATGTCGAACGTGACGTATGAGCACCGTCTGTCGTAGCGTGTATATACAGGGTCGAGGAAATGGTCGCCCGCCCTCTGCCCGTTGACAGTCAGCACGAACAGACCGCCTGCCGAGATGTATGCCCGTGCCGACTTTATTGTTTTATTGATGTCGAATGTCTTTCTGAAGTAAGGCGCCGCGCGGTGGTCCTTGTCGTGTCCGTCGCTTATCCACGCACCCCTCCATTGTCCCATGAGTCCCGTCTCAAACCGTACCACACGCGACTTTTCCGTTCCGCCTTTGCCGTCGCCTGTCTCCACTCTCCAATAGTAGACGGTGAACGGCTGCAACGGTTTGCCGGCATAGGTCACGAGCCGCGCGTCCGAACGTACGGTGCCGCTCTCCCATGCGGAGCCTATGCCTTGCGCCACCTGCGCGCTGTCTGTGCCCACTGTCACGGAGTAGGTAGCCTGTGCCTTGCCTTCGCTGCGCCATTCCAGCCTCGGGGCGGTGTCGTCCACGCCGAGCGGATCCGTGAGATGGTTTGTCCTGAGTCCTGTGGGCTGCGCGCATGCCGTGGCGGCAGCCATTGTTGTGATGAGCAAAGAACGGATTCTTTTCATGTCATTAAGTGTTTTTGGTTTTTTATTCGGAGTAATAGCGTACGATTGTATATTGTCTTCCGTCGGTACGCAGTATATGATGTTCTGCGTGCCGCCTTCATTTCAGGTTTATTTCTTCTTGTTTCCCTTCACGGTAACGACACCCTGTCTGATGCCCGTTCCCGAGCCTGTGCCAGCTCCGTTGCCTATTGTCACGCCATTGCCTATGCCGTTGCTTTTCGCCGGTTTCGCACCGTTGCCTATCGTGACACCGCTGCCCACGGATACGCCCTGCCCTATGCCGGTGGTGTGACCGCTGCGCGTGCCGTGTCCTTTGGGTGTGGCATGCGATCCGCTCTTAGGGAACAGTGTCCTGTTGCCGAACGACCTGACGGCTTTGTCAGACTTGAAGTCCTTGCCTTTATACCAGCTTTTGTTGCCGTTGTTTGCCCAGCTGTGGCTTCCGCGGTACACGCTGTAGGAGTAGGGAGTCTTGCGGTACATCTTCGAGCGGTCCGGATAGCGCGTGTATACCTTCAGTACCACTCCGGCGTCCCATTTTGCCGGTGTGTAGAAATAGTCCGCCTTATAGAACTTGCTGTACTGCATTGGCGTGAGCACGCAGTTTATGTCGTAGTTGCGGCGGTTGAGATGAGTACCCTTTACATCGCGTGATGACGAGAGGGACATGAGGTAGTCGAGGTTGATTTCACACAAGGCTTCATACTGCGCCTCGTTCACGTTGAGTTCGTATGCCATCTTGTCGGTGAGGAAGAGAGCTTCTCTCCGTGCCTCTTCGAAGGGAATGGCATGTGTCGCAAGCACTCCGAGTGCCATGACGGCGAAAATCAGGAATCGTCTCATGTGTGATATGACAATATGTGTTTACGGTGACAAAGTTAGCGTTTTTTGTCCGTAAAAGCAAGGGTAGGGACGTGTCTGATAGTGGAAAAGTATTGAATATTCGTTTTTATTTCGCTTTTTATTGTATTAGAGAGATTTACCCGGCATGGATTGAATGGTGTTTGTGCAGTGCTGAAAGGCATTGGAAGAATGCGGATTCGCGGTGAAGTGGATGCGGGATTATTGGGGTAACCAAGTAGAGACGCAAGATTTTGCGTCTCACAAGCAAGGAACGCACTGTAAAAGAAGCATTTGGCACGCCTGTTACTTGCATTTCGTTGGACGGGAGACGCAAGATTTTGCGTCTCTACTGTAAGGGATGGATTGAAAATTGATGGATTGTTGTAGGTGGTACATAGGGGATGGCGAGAGGTGGTTGTAGTATGAAAAAAAGGCGGACATAATCATGTGTCCGCCTTTTTTCAGTTAAAACAGTTAATGGGATGGTGCCATTATTTCACGAATTTCTTTCCGTTCCTGATGTATATGCCCTCTTTCAGCGCACCGGTGTCGGTGCCGACGTAGCGTCCGTCGATGCTGTAGATGCGGTTGTCGGCAGGTTTTCCTGATACGCTTCCTGCTTCTCCGGCTGTCACGCCCTCTATGCCTGATGTGGTGACAGACTCAATCTTCACCTCGTCGAGGAAGAAGATGTTGCCCGGAGTGAACGTTACGCTCACCTTACCCGTGCCCTCGACCGCGAGAGTATATTCAGTCATCTTGCCTATGCTCATAGTGTAGTCGGTCTTGCTGAGCGTGGCGTTGCCATTGGCAGAGAGTGTGAGCTGCGACGCGTTGGCACCAGTGGTGAGCGGAGCCGCCTTGAACGTAAGCCTTGCCATTCCGTTCAGCTCAAACTCCGGAGTGGTGGCAGCACCGGTGAACATGGCACACTGGTTGGCTCCTCCTGCCTTGGTGTATATCCATCCGTCAGTGTCGGTGCTCATGGTACCCGTTCCCACGTTCTTGTTCGCGCCTATGTTGTTGAACACACCGTCGTTTCCGCCCTTGCCGTTGCATCCGTCAAACGACTCGTAGAGCAGTATGCTCGACACTGACGGAGCGAAGTTGAAGGATATTGTTCCGTCGCTGTTGCGTGTTATGCCGGTTATGTCCTTATTCATAAGATAGGAGCCGTCGGTGTTCTTGTTGTACACCTCAGCAGCCGGTCTCGACGTGTTGGTGAGGCTGTTGTTGGAGTTGTAGGGGAACACATCGCCTGCGATGTTTCTTATTCCGCGCAGTCCGTCGGCTACGACTGGCGTACAGCGCATGCGGTTAGGGTCGTCGTTCACTTTGTTGCGTGCCCATACGTTCTCGTCGAAGTCAACGTGCACCACCAGCAGACCCGACGCCGCGAGTCCTGCGTCCCATCCTGTCTGGCTGCGGTTTTCCAACAGATAATACTCGTCGCTGTGTCCGTCGTTGCGTATGAGGTAAGCCTTGCCTCCGTCAGAGAGCGGAGCCATGTCGTCCACCGATGTGGCTTCGGTCAGCTCCTCCGGCTCCAGCCATCCCGCAAAGGCACGCTCCCATGCCGTGTATCCGGCGGGGATGTAAGAGTTTCCGTTATAGTTGCCCTGGTCCATGATGTCCCATGTGCTCATGCCGTAGCCTCCGCTGTAGTCGGTGTCGTACATGTCGGCAAGTCCGAGGCAGTGGGAGAACTCGTGGCATATAGTGCCGATGCCGTCGATGCGTGTCGCGCTCGCCATCTCACATCCGCACGCATAGGTGTTGATTCTCATTCCGTCGAGCGTCATGTATCTGCCCAGCGCGCCGAGCAGCTGCCACTCGTGAGGCCAGATGGTGCCCTCGTCGCCTCCGGAAGCCTCTCCCCGTCCGGCGTAGAGGAAGAACACCTGGTCCACCTCTCCGTCACCGTCCCAGTCGTATTTTGTGAAGTCGATGTCATTGTCGACAGCCAGAAGAGCCGTCTCGAGCATCTCTCCTATGTTGGCGTTGTCGTTCGTTCCGTAGTGGGCATAGCCTTCGGGCATGCGCACCGGACCGGCGATGTCGAAGCTCAGGAGGAACCGTCCGTAGCTCTGGTCGCGGAAGTAGTCGCGCACCGACCCTACGAATCCGAGGTCGCTCGTGAAGTTGTCCTCGTTCAGTATGCGGTTGTACAGAGCCACGTCGTGACCGTCGCGGAACGGCATGTCGGCAAACTCGACAAGGATGACGAGACCCTTTTTCTCTCCCACATACGGCGGGTGGTCTCCGCCTATGGTCACTTTTGACTGTCCGCCGGGCGCGTATGCCGGTCTTGAGGCTTTGCGTACGGCACGCTTGGCAGCCGCGCTCTTTCTGAGAGCCTCGAAGTCAGCCGTCTCAAATAGCCTTGTCGCGCTGTTCATTGTGAACCGGCGTCCGTCGGCACTCTCCCAGTAGTTCATGAACTCGTCGCCTCTCAGCTCTGCCTTCACTTCTGTTCCGTCGGCAAGACGTATGGTCTTCCATATGCCACGCTTTGCCGGTACGGCAGCCGCCCCGAGTGTGAAGAGCAGCGAGGCGCACACGATGAGTAGTTTTTTCATTTGCGTTCTCCTTGTTTATATTTATGATATTCTGTGTCTGTATTGTCTCCGCCGGCGGCGCGTATGCGCATGTCACGGTTGGCTTGTGCCTGTTATGGCGTGTCAGGACTTCGCGTAAAATCCGTCAGCAGGTACGTGAGAATAAAAAAAGGATGAGACAGCGGTCTGCGGACAGCGGTCTCATCCTATTGTCAGTCTGTTCTGCTTATCTTTTTATCCACGCTGGAATCTGATGTATTTGGTTGCGCTTACTTTCTTTAAGCTGTTGATTTTGCGTATCTTCTTTCCTGCGTGTCTGAACTTGCTCTTGTCGGCATGTCTCATGACCATAGTCTGCTTCTTGGCTCCGGCAGCCTTTGCCTTAGCCTGAGCTGTGACAGCATCGGGAAGCACGAGCACCGTTGTGGGCAGGAACACGGGCTGGGTTGAAGTAACGTCATCCACTCCGAGATAGTAGCCTGTGCCAGCCTCCATCATTGTGCCGCCCATGAAAAGCTCCTTAGGCTCGAATGTCACCACACCGTCTTTGAGCGTTCCCTTGATGAGTCCTGCACCTTTCACAACGTCGAACGGATTGCCCGCGTCGATATATGCGCCTCCGATCGAGAAGAGTGTGATTGTGCCCCAAGGCTTGGTCTGTGCCTGATCCTGCCAGCCTCCGTCTATACCTATCGGCTGAGCCTGGATGTATACGGCGTCAGGATCGTGCGCGTCTATAATCAGGTTGTAGTCCTGCGACTCGTCATAGCCGTATCCGCCCTGCACCTGATAGTAATAGTTGTCCGGATGATAAGGATTGATTACTCTGTAAACGCCGGGAGTGTTCACGTTCTCCTGTATCTGCACCTCATATGTGGGAGCCGGAGCCGGGTTACCGTTCTGGTCGCCGAGGAACATCGGAGCGAACGCATAGTCGGTGTACAGACCCGTGCCGATGCCTTTCCATTCGCCCGGAGTGAGGGCGAAGTCGAATGTGGTGGTGGCATAGTTCTGCAGAGTGCCCTCGTCGTCGTAAGCCACCGCGATCATCGTGCATGTTCCGCTGTAGTTGCACGGTACTCTCACGTCACCGCTTTCCTTCACGCTTACAGTCTCGACTGCTCCTCCGAGCACCTGGTTGAGCGCATTATCGGCGTTGTCGCCCTCAACAACGGCAACCTTTGCTTCTGCCACGTCTGCTCCGAGAGTGACTTTGCCCAGCGCGAAGCTCTCCTCCTCAGCACTGATGAGCGCGCCTGAGTAACTCAGACTGATGCTGTAGTCGGTAATCTCGTAGCCAGGGAACACGATGTCGATGACACCGTCCTGAGAAGCTGTAGAGGGATTTCCATAACCAGAAACCGGATCATAGTAGAACGGTGCGAGTTGTATTTCACCCGGCAAGCCGTTCTCCTGATAAGCCAGTACGCGGCTGTGTGTCCATGCTTCTTCCGTGGCATAGTTGCCTCCGAAGTGTACCGGATGCCAAATCTCAGTTACGTTGCCTTGTCCCATCATGTCGATGCCCACAGGTGTCGGGCTGAAATACACAAGGTCGCTCTGTGTGATGGTGACACCGCTGAGTGAGTTGCCCGGCTGCATGATGGTCACTTCAAGATAGTCGTCCGTGGGGTATACCTCGTATCCCTCGTCCTCATACATCTCCGCTATTTCCTTGTAAGGATTCATGATGCGGAACTGGTTGGGGTCTATCTCGTTCTGCATGATTTCCACATCAACATATCCGGTAATGAGCTGTGTGTCGGAGAAGTGACCTGTACCCAGTGATTTGTATGGAGCGGGGATGCCTACCGAGAAAGTATATACAGACTGTCCGTAAGGCGTGGTGTAGTCAGCGTCGGTGACGCTGATGCTCACTTCCTTGAAGTCGTCGTATTCCAGTTCTATCTCTGGATTGAGGTCTACCGTCACTTCGGCAGTGCTCTCGCCTTCTGCGAAGCTCACCTGTCCCGGCATGCTGAAGAGATCCTTGTCCTCGTCGGCAGTTGTGAGCGTGAGGTTCACTGTCAGCGCGTCGTCTGTCTTCACGCGGCTTACAGGCACCGTGAAGCTTGTCGCGCCCGGTTCAAGGTTGACTGTGGTCTCCAGCTCGCTGCTGAAGTATACCTGCGCTCCTGCTGCGGCTCCGGCGGGGTCGTATTCATATTCCTCGGTGCAGGAGCCCATGGTAAGGGCTGCTGCGGAGAGGAGCGTCATAGCGCAATAATTTAATATTCTGTTCATATATGGTAATTGCTTTATGAATTATTGGTGTTGCTGTTTTACTCGTAAGGAATCGGATCGTATGCACGGCTCGGGTCCGGGTTGTTGAATTTGGTGACTTCATAGTTGTTCACCTGCTCGTAGTAGTCTATCACCCAGTTCATCCAAGCCGGACGGGTTGTAGTGTTGAACGCCTCGTCGGGCACATGGTTGCTGCCGGCATAGCTGCGTGTGCATGGGATGTTGCATCTCTTGACGTCGAAGAAAGCCTGTCCCTCTCCCCACAGCTCTATGCGCTTCTGGAAGAGAATCTCCTCGATGAGACGCTCCTGAACTGTTATGCCGCATGTATATGAGGCGTCGCGGTTGGCTTTCATGAAGTTTTCAAGGAGAGAAGCGGCGCGTGCCACACCGTCGGTCTGGCGTGCGGCAGCCTCAGCCTCGATGAAATACATCTCCTCGACACGCATGAGCGGATAGTCCATCTCACCGCCTGCGCTGAAGTCGGACACATTGCCTGCTGCCGGACGGAACTTGAGTGACGAGTAGTCTTTAAGAGCTTCGCCTATGGCAGGGTCGCAGTAGGTGTTCTGTCCGTCAAGCGCGCTGCCTGCCGGAGCCTTCCACATGAGCTTGCGCCAGTCGGTATTGCTGATGCGCTCGTACATGCTGCGGTCTATCATAATCTCCGAGCCAGCCTCGGGGGTGGAATATCCCCATGTTGTCTCGCAAGAGAAGAACGAGCAGTAGTTCTGCAGGTTGTTTATCATAGACTCCTTGTTGATGTGCACTCCCCACATCCAAGGTGTGGCGGTGTTGAATCCTGTTGAGGTGTTCAGAGCCTCCTCTTGGGTCATCACATGACCTGTGCAGTTGTCGATTGCCTTGCGTGCGTACTCCTCTGCAAGGTCGTACTTCTCCAGCCACATGTAAAGACGCGCATACAGACCGTACACGCAGTCGAGATGGGGCATTGACTTGTCGGCAAGGGTGAGCTTGGTGATATACTCCTCAGCCTTCTTCAGGTCGCTCTCGATGAACGCTCCGAGAGTGGCACGGTCAACGCGCGGGTTGTTGCGTGCCTGTTCATCGGTTGTGTTCTCGTCCACGATGGGCACTGTCAGTCCGAGAACGCTCTCGCCTTCGGGGCTCAGCGGCTCTACGGCGTCGTTCTCCAGAAACTCATACTCACGACCCATGTCAAGATAGAACATTGCGCGATAGGCAAGAGCCGCGCCGAGATAGCCGAGCTGAGTGTCGCTGGCTGTCTCAGGATCGAGTGTCCTGATGATGACGTTCGCACCGTTGACATACGATGTCTGTGCGGTCCACAGCATCTGCGCGTAGGCATAGTCGATGCCCTGAGCCACATTCTGTCCCCATGACGAGAACTGGTTGTACATGTTGTCGTTGGCTGTAGCCATATCCTGTGTCATGACGTCGCGCACGTGCATTATCGCCGGATAGCCGAAATCCCAGTGCGCGCCTCTTCCGAGAGTCTCTGTATTGAGCTGGGCAGGAACAGCCATGAGCATTGCCTCCACCGCCTGGGAGTTCTCCTCCACCTGTCCGGTAGTGGCGTTCTGTGTGGGGAATGTCTCGTCTATACATCCTGTGAGCATGAACGACGATGCGGCTACGAGAGCCATTCCCATTCCATATTTATTCAGTATTTTCATTGTCTTCTGTTGTTTTGTTTTATCATTTTTAGAATGAAATAGTCACACCGCCCTGTATGGTGCGCATAGGTGAATAGGTGTATGCGGCTGTGGCACCGGTGATACTCTGGCGCGGGTCAAGTCCCTGACGCTTTGACCAGAGCCACAGGTTGGAACCTGAGAAGTATACACGCACGTTTGTGAGGTGTGCCTTAGCGACGAGGTTCTTCGGCAGAGTGTATCCGAAGTTGACGTTCTGCAGGCAGAGGTAAGACGCGCTTGTGAGGAAGCGGTCGGAAGCTGCTGCCATGTTGTCGTCTGAAATCTCGTACTTAGGAATGTTGCTGTTAACATTCTCCGGTGTCCATGCGTTGATGAGGTCGGTGTGGAAGGCATATCCTCTGCTGCCTGCCATTGAAGACGCATACTCAGAGTCGTATACCTTTCCGCCGAGCTGATAGGTGAAGTCGAGCGAGAGGTCGAAGCCTTTGTATGCGAATGTGGTTCCGAATCCTCCGTAAGCCCATGGAAGAGCCGTTCCGCAGAGGAATTTTGTAGCCTCGGTAGCGTTCTTTGTGGTCTCGATGACATATTCGGTCTTCGGCTCGCCGTTCTTGTCAAGCACCGGATTGTTGTTCTCGTCTACAACAGGCTTGCTCACTCTCTTGTAGTAGAGAGCCTCTCCAGTCTCGTGGTCTACGCCTGCGAACTTGTGCATGTACCATGTGTACATAGACTCGCCCTCACCGTAGAAATACTGTCCGCCGCCGTATCCGCGTGAGCCGTTGGGCGCGATCTCAGTCTTGTTCTCCTCGTTTATCTCCGCAATCTCGTTCTTGTATGCGGTGAGGTTGAGGTTCAGTCCCCATTCGAAGTCCTTTGTGCGGAGCACAGTTCCGTTGAGCTCTACCTCGACACCCTGGTTGTGCATGTTACCGGTGTTGTCGTAGGTTGAGGTGTAACCGCTCGAAGGCGGCAGCTGGAATGCCGTGAGCATGTCGGTGGTACGGCGTATGAAATACTCCATGCTACCCATGAGGCGTCCCTTGAACAGTGAGAACTCTACGCCTGCGTTGAAGTTGGCGTTCTTCTCCCATGTGATGGTCTCGTTGCCTTTTGTTCCGCTCGGCACAAGGGCTATCTCGCCGTTGTTGTTCTGGAAAGAGTAGCGGTCTGTGTAAAGATAGAAAGGTATGTTGTCGTTACCCTGCTCACCGTAAGACGCCTTAATCTTCAGTTCGTCTACCCAAGGAGCGTTGAACCAGCTCTCCTTGCTTATTATCCATGCCGCACCGAACGACCAGAAGTTACCCCAGCGATGGTCGGGATGGAACACAGAGGAAGCGTCGCGGCGGAAGCTGACCGATGCGAAATAACGGTTGTCGTAGTTGTACTGCGCGCGTCCGAAATATCCTTCGGTGTTATAGTCAAGTGTATAGGAGTTGATGGAGCTGTCTGTGATAGCTCCTGCAAGCTCGGGATTGCCCAGTGAGAAGATGTTTGTCTTGCTTCCAGAGAGCGAATAGTCTTTCTTGCGGTAGTACTCGTGACCAAGCATCACCTCTGCGTCGTGCTTGCCGAACATATGATGCCAGTTGAGCAGCTGCTGGTAGTTGTAAGCCCATGTGCGTGTGTGACCCACTCCTACACTTCCTCCAATGTTGGCAGCCTGTCCGAAGATGTTCTGTGAAAGGCTGTTGGTGCGCTGCTCGTTGAGCATTCCGGTGTTGCGCGATGTGAATGTGAAGTCTTTGAGGAAACGTATCTCGGCTGTACCTGTGACGTTGAACGAGTTGCCGTTGTAGCTGTCAGTGCCGAGCTGTATGTCGTTAAGAGGGTTAGCCGAGCCGTACATCGGACGCACCAGACCGTTTATCTTGCCGTCTCCGTAGTCGTACTCAGGCAGTCCGGTGGTGCTGTTGGTCATGATGTTGCCCTTTGCGTCGCGTATGTAGAGCGGATATATCGGTGCGAGCGAGCGCAGATTGAAGAGGTTGCCCGAGCTTGTCGCAGTCTCGTCAGCGAGGTACTGGCTGTCGTAGTGGGCATAGTCGAAGTTTCCACTCACCTTGAGCCACGGACGAACCTGATAGTTGCCTTTCATTCGTGTGGTGAGACGCTTGTAGTCGCTCTTCACTGTTATACCTTCGTTGTTGAGATAGTTGAACGACATATAGAACGAGCCTTTGTCGTTGCTTCCGTTTGCCGTAACCGAATATTCCTGACGCAGACCGTTGCGGTAGGCTGCATCAGCCCAGTTGTCGGGCATGAGCATGTACTGGCTGACACCGTCGGCACCTGTTACGAGTGCTCCAAGTGTGGCGGCGGGGTTGAGTTTTCCGTTAGTACCGATGAGGGTCTGACCGGTCGGAACATTATATACATTGTATCCCAGACCGTAGGATGTGCTGTTGATGAGATTCTGGTTTGCCCATACGTGAGCCGCGTTGCCGTCATATCCGAGACGGTTGGCTGCATAGTTCTTCAACGCTCCATAGTACATCTCGTAGTATTTTGCAGGACTTGTCACGTATTCATAGTCAGGTATGGCACGTGAGTTGGAACCCCATTTTGCGTCGACAGTGATGCCGCTTGTGCCCTGTCCGCCGCCTTTTGTGGTGATGATGATGACACCGTTGGCACCGCGCGCACCGTAGAGGGCAGCCGAAGCGGCGTCCTTCAGCACTGTCATGGATGCGATATCGTTGGGGTTGAGAGTGTTCATGTCGCCCTCGAAAGGAGCGCCGTCAAGGATGATGAGCGGGTTCTGACCTACAGAACTTGAGCTCATCATTGTGCTGATACCACGGATACGTATCTGGAAATCGCTGTTGCCGGGCTGTCCGCTTGCTGAATTTATCTGTACACCGGACACTTTACCTGTGAGTGACTGCAGCGGGTTTGAGTCGGCTGTCTTCTTTATCTGGTCGTTGTCGAGCACTGCTGCCGAACCTGTGAAGGCTGATTTCTTAGCCGTTCCGTAGGCAACGACCATCACCTCGTCTATCATCTGGTTCTCCGGCTGGAGCACGATGTTCATGTTGCGTGCCGCTTTCACCCTCTGCGGAACCATTCCCAGATAGGTGATGTCCAGTTCTGTGCCCACCGGCACGTTGATTGTGAACACGCCATCAGCATTGGTCACGGCTCCCGCATTCATGCCGACGGCCTTTACCGTGGCACCGACTACGGGCTGTCCATCCTCTGCCGAGGTGACCGTACCTGTCAGGCGCGACTGTGCCAGCGCCATTCCTATGCTCAGGAACAGGCAGGCAAAAAACATTGTCAGTCTTTGTTTCATAAAAATCTCTCTCCTGATTTGATTTAAATAATTAAAAAATGTTTATTCTTTTGTTTCGTGATGTACCTGTGTGTAGCGTAGTGTTATCCCTCCGCTTCGTCTTTGTAGGGCGTCCGTTGTTCTTTTTCTCCGCCCAAACCGACATATGTTAGAATCTAAATTATTCTTAACCGATGTTCTTGAACATATACGGTTTTGCTGTTTTTTTGTTAAATTTGCATACACCTCTGTCGCAGAGGTTAAGATATAAGAGTGATGACATGACCTGTTAAATGCATGTGGGGCATTGCTTAGGCAGCTTTATGTTTTGGCAGAAAACGGAATCCGTACCGTTATTTAGAACTATCTACAAGTCTTAGCGATAGGTCAGACAGGATAGTGAGATATATGGCATATGCATTGGGTGCTGCCGTCAGAAATCTACTGACGGATGCCATTTATGAATAAAAGAACATGTGACAATCACACCTGCGCATTGGTTGCAAAAAGTGTTTTTGATGGTTGATGATCCTCACGAAGCGAGTGTCATGCCTGCAACGGGCGATAATATTAATGTATATAATATAATAAGGTGTAAGAAAATATTCTTACAGGCATCATCATACAGACTTTCATCATGATGTGATGAAAATAAAAAGAGCCATATGCATTCCCGTTGCAGGGATGATATGGCTCTTTGACTTATAAAGTGTCTGACAATGTGTGGCAGACGGAGTGAGTGACTCGCATCAGTTCTTTATGAACTTCACACCATTTCTGATATATATTCCACGTCCGAGTTTATCGGCATCGGTTCCTAAATAGCGACCGTCAAGACTGAATATGCGGTTGTCTTCCTTCTTATCGACAGTCGGTAGGTTGCCGATGGCTGTTGTCCAGTTTGAATCGTTTTCGGCTCTGAGCGTGACACTGCCTCCGTTCTTCACGAGAATGTAGCTGTTGTTCACGGTCTCCTTGCTACGCACCGGTTGCCAGTCGGTCTCGTCTACCGATTTCGTGGCAAGATAAACGCGGTATGTTCCATTGGGGAGATAGGAAACCTGAGCCGGTGCGTTTGATATGCTCAAGCCTCGCAGATATGGGACGTCCGTGAGGTCGGACTCGTCTGCAAGAATCAAAAGAGACGTCACGGCTCCGGTGTTCACGTTGCATGCCATGACGGCGAGCCGTCCGGTGAAGTTGTCGACATCGACATTATAAATGCCGTCGCACTTGACATTGAGAGTATTCATTGAGTTTGTGATGACGAGATTGCTGCCCAGTCCCCAGAGTGAATGGTAGGTGCCGTTGTAAGTGGTGTCATCGGGCGTGCGCACAGTCACCATGTCCTGTCCGCGGGTATATCCGTCGAGGTCGGAGATGTCGAAGAATCCGTTGTCCGTGCCGCCCCATCCCCAGTTGACATGCACCAGTCCATTCTCGTCGTAACCGTCGAGAATGAACGAATGGCCTCCCTGGGCGGACTGTCCGCCATAAATGACCGGGCAACCGTCGCTCAGTTCACGGAATATTATGTTCATCCACTCCTCGGCAGGATAAAACTCGCGTGTATAGAGCTTTATGCTCTCGTCATACTTGAAATACTTGCGCAGAGCCAGACATGCGTCAGCACTGTAAGCTCCGCTGCCCGTTGTGGTGTAGTGCATCTCCACAGCCACTCCGCAATGCAACATGAGTTTTGCCACCGCATTTGCCTGCTCCTGTGTGTAGTTGCCGGGAGTGTATACGGGCAGCATGTTGTCGTAATCGTAGTTTGTCTCAAAATTAGCTGCCGGTCTTACTGTGCCGTAACCTTCCTCAGAGGTATATGTATAAGAATTATGTCCGTTGCCTTTGAGGGGATATTTGTGATAATACATCATCTGTGCCATGGATGTCGCGACACACCCGGTCACGTAATTCTTCCGGCTGCCGTTGACAGTATAGGTAGGACACATGTTGTTGAACGGGGCGCTCTGGTTCCAGCGTGTTACGAGCAGTTCGTCTACATGACTTTTATATTCAGAAGCTCTCCGCACCTTTGCCGGCTGTCGTCCCTCGTCCAGTTTTTTCTCAAGCGACGAGTTGACGGACTCCATCCACCAGAGGAATGCGGGCGAATGACTGTCGGTGAGAGAAGCGTCGCTGTAACCGAGCACAGGGGAGAATGTGTCGTCATTGGCTATTACGGCATATCCGCCTCCGGCATATCCAAGTACGGTGAGCTGCGATTTACGGTCCAACACTTTCAGAGTGGCTGCGGCGTTGCTGCGCATGCCTTTTGCCATGGATGTGGTTGACAGGGCTTTTGCCGCCTCCTGGCGCAACTGTGCCGCCGTGCGCGGCTTTGCGCCTACAGTACATGCCACAGCCAGCATCAATGATATTATTAAGAAATGTCTTTTCATAACAGAAGTATTTTATATAATGGTCAAAAGCCGGAGATTTCCCGGCTGAATGATATATAAAGGCAGGTTGCAGGACTATGCCGTCCGGACAACCTGCCTTCTGCATTTTGATTTGTATCCTTAAATATAAGGCGAGAGATTAATTCTTCTTCGTGAGTGTTATGTCATACATTACATCCCACATGCCTTGTCCCGGTTGGAAGAGATAAAGGCTTTGTGCTTCGTTGAACTTGATGACATCGGGCAGCACTTTGCCTTCGTCTACTGCCCATCTGGTTGTAACGTCATTGAATGTGTACTGACGACCGTTGTCTGTAGCCCATACCCACTGATAGTCAGTACCGTAGGATGCAATCTGCTCACCGCAGATGAAACCGAGCGTTCCAACCCTCAATGTCTTGTCATATGAATAGCGGAAGCGCCATGTGCAGTCAAGATAAACATTAGAACCTAAGTTAAACATTGACGGACATGAGGCTGTAAGAATGCTCTCATAGTCGGCGGAATTCTCATTAGCTGTTCCGCTTATCTTCACATCAAAAGAGACGTCCTGAGACTGCCCGGGAACTTGCTTGCCGTCCGCGTCAAACACAGGTTTCTTGGCGTTAAGCGTCCATGTGCCGAAGAATGCCAGATAAGTGTCGCCGTCGTTATCTCTTATGGTTACGGTTGTCTTCTGTGTCTTTATCTCTGCACCTTTTGCTGAGACAATGGTCAGAGTGAACTGGCGTGGATCGTTGATGACATTGTCGTCCAAAGTCTTCACCTCTACGTTAAGCGTTCCGGTGCTGAGTGTGTCGGCATTGATGTTGAGTGTCTTGTCGGTAATGAAATAGTGTTTTCCCTCAACAGCTCCGTTCTCGCCGACAGGTGCAGCCTCAATCTTTATCTTCACAGCACCGTTTCTGAGGCCGCTCACGTTTATAGGAATGTTTGTGTAGCCAGACGTAGCTTCGTTTATCTCTACTTCCTCGCTGGCAAATCCGACAGTACACTGCCCGGTGTTTATGTCATCCCCATTATCGGAGCACGACCATATGAACGGCAGTGCAATCGCCAAAAGCATATATATTTTTATGTGTTTCATAAGTCTTTCTTGCTTTTATGATTGTTGTTTTGTTGGCAGACGGACCGCTGACACTCAACGCTCCGTCTGCATTTAGAATTAGTATCCTGGATTCTGAACCATTTTCTTATTCACGTCCATCTCGTGCTTCGGTATCGGCCATGTGAACCTGTTGTCACCGGCAGGACGCTCGAGCTGTGTGGTTGTAGGTCCGGGCAGCAGCAACAGGTCTTCCTGCTGTGCCTCGCCGCGCTCCATGCTCTTATGCCAGCGTTTGAGGTCAAACAGACGTGTGCCTTCACCCACCATCTCACGCTGACGCTCATTCTGAAGCTCAGTCATTATAGTAGAAGCGCTAAACGAACGGTCTTTATAATCTGCGATGCGTTTCTTCTCAAGAGCATTGATATACTGGGCTGCCTTTACAAGATAAGACTGGTCGGTCTGTGCAAGCTGCGCGTATGCCTCAGCCGCTATGAGATACATTTCGGCTATGCGGAATGCCTTTGGCTCTATTACAGAACGTGCCTCGGTGACTTTATACTCTTTGTAGAGTCTTGTCTCAAGCGGGAACTTGTTGAATGCATAAACGCGACCGGATGTTCCGGTTGTGGTTTTAATGTCTATCTGATTGAAGTAAGCCTTCTTACGGTAGTCCTTGTCACTGTAAAGGTCGACGAGAGTCTTCGTAGGCACAAAGTCTGGCTCTTTGTCAACCGGCTGGTAATATGTTCCCAATCCGGAGATAAGCTCAGACTTGCTGGCAATGGCAAGCTGCAGAATTGTTTCCATACCCGCGTCTTCAGCCCACATGGATTTCAGTTCATCAGTCCCTTCTGCCAGAGCATATGTGCCTGAAGAGATGAGAGCTTCCGCATACTTGGCTGCATCCTTATAGTTGTCCATTGCAAGAGCCTGACGCGCGCGTAGTGCCGTGATGGCATCCTGAGTGATATATGCGCTAAGAGCAGCATTCGGTTCGCTGACATATTTAGTCGCGCTGTCGAGGTCGGCTGTCACCTGTGCCATCGTCTCGGCGAGAGTTTTTCTTCCCGGATATGTGCTTGGGTTAGACGACGGAGCGTAGTCGAGACGATAGGAAACACCGCTGTTCGCCTTGTCTGCCGTTGAAGCATCGTAGTCGGCGCAGTAGAACTGCGAGAGCATGAATATGCTGTATGCGCGCAAGAAGAAGGCGTCACCTTTCGCAGCCCTCACACTCACCATCTCAGCGTCTGTGAAAAGCGATTTGTCTGACATGTCACACTTGTTATATCCGTCGATGATAAAGTTGGCACGGGTTATTGCGCTCTGATAACCGCCGTACACACCGTCTATCGTACTATTCTGTGGGGTGAAATCCCAACGGTACATGTCACCGAAGGTATTTGAGTTTCCGATAAGAGCATGAAAACCGTCACACTGTACTTCAGGCGTAGTGTATCGTCCGTTGCCCCCTATTGTCCCACGCAATGCGGAATACAGCCCCACGCGCATTGCCTTGAAGTCGGTAGGTGTCTGCAGAGCCTCTGTGTCTTTTAAAGATCCATAAGGCTCCTTGTCCATGTCGCATGATACCAGAAGACCGGCAGTCAATGCAAGAAACAAATATATCTTTTTCATTGTTTATCCTTGTTTTACGTTTATAATGTTAACTGTATACCGAATGAATACTGACGTGTATTCGGATAGTTACCCAAAGTCGCATAGCTGTCCACCTCAGGGTCATATCCGTGGTATCCGGTGAAAGTCAGCAGGTTGCGCCCGATGAAATAAACCTTCGCGCCCTTAACAATCTTTGTGGCGTTAAGCCAGTCCTGCGGAAGGCTGTAGGACAGCTGCAGGAACTTCAGGCGTACAAACGACGCGTCTTCAAACAGACTTGTGTCTAACTGACGCTGACAGTTCGCTGCCGCTATGTTTGTAACTTGTCCCGGATGTGTCCACATATTGAGCATAGCCGTGCTTTGGTTGCCTTGTGTTGCGAAAGCAGGGTTCTGCACAAAATACAGGTCGTTGTTCGCCATGTAGCGGTCGAACATACCAATGAACTGTACGTCGAGCTGCAGACCTTTCCATGATACGGTTGTTGAGAAACCGCCTGACCACGGAGCAATCACTCCCTTGTCGAGCATCACTCGGTTGTCTTCAGAAAAGACTTTTGTCTCGTTGCCGTTCTTGTCGAGCCATACAGTCTGACCGTCAGCCGGATCAACGTGACTCCAACGCACCTGATACAGTGTACCGTAAGCATAACCCTTCTCAAGGTGGATGAGATTGGTCACATCGTAAGAGTCAGCCCCCTTAAACAGTTTTGTCACTTTGTTCTTGTTATAGTTTCCGTTGAGAGATACGCTCCAGTACCAGTCCTTGTTCTTTATTATGTCATAGCTGATGTTGAAGTCCACACCGCGGTTGTACATCTCAGCCACATTACCCCAACCGGTACCAAAGCCTGTTGTGTAGGAATAGGGCATTTTAACGAGCATGTTGGATGTCACCTTATTATAGAACTCCACATCGAACGAAAGGCGGTTGAACAACCGTCCGTTCAAGCCTACGTTGAATGTCTTCACCGTCTCCCATGTAAGCTCAGGGTTGGGCGCGTTGGCTACAGCCGAACCTGTATCACCGTTGTACTCCAGACCTCCACCGACAAGTCCGAGCGCCATATACGGATCTATTCCAGAGTTACCTGTTGAACCATAGCTTACCTTGAATTGCAGGTCGTTGAGCCAGCTGCGTGTAGATTCCATGAAGTTTTCTTTCGCTACACTCCACATGAATGCTGCGGCACCGAATGTTGCCCAACGGTTGTTCTCACCGAAGAGTGACGAGCCGTCGCGACGTAGGCTCAAGTCTACGAAATATTTGTCGGCATAAGCGTAGTTGAGCGTACCAAACCATGAGTTGCGCACTTCCTCCGAGATGCCTTGTGAAGGTACTCCTACGTTTTTTGTGCTGCAAGTGGAAGCATGAGAAGTCTGTTGTCATCAAAGCCATCTGCTGACACACCGAAAGCCTCTGTCTTACCATACATGGACTCCTGACCGAGAAGAACGGTAACGTTGTGTTTCTCAAGGAAGTTGAACTTATACTCGGCTGTATTAGTCACCGTCCAACGGTAGAAGCGTGAGAAACTTTCTGCCACGTAACCTTTCTCTGCAAAAGACACTTCAGGAGTTTTAAGACACTTGGATGAACTACGCAAGTCGTTAGCGTCAAGACCAACCGCTGAACGTATGTTCAGACCTTTGACAGGATTGATGTTAACGAAAAGGTTCTCGTTCAGTCGCACGCGACGTGTGTTTGACGGCTGTATCTCAGACAGGTAATATGGGTTATAGTCCCCGTTAGGATATACGTTCACGCGCTTGCCGTAGCCTTCAAATGTACTGTTGGCGTAGTCTTCCGGATTAAGACCAAGTACCTCATAATAAGAAAGTGTCGGCAAGAACGTACGGGCTACGAAAGCCTTGTTGCCAGGGCTGTTTGACTCATTACCGTAAGCTGCTTCCTTAAACTTTGTATAAGCAATATTCGTGTTGGCACCTACCTTGAGCCAGTCGTTTACGTTAGACTCGATGTTGGCACGCAGTGTCTCGCGGCGCATGTTGGAGTCGTCCATGATTCCGTCTGCGTCATAGTGTCCGTAAGAAACGAGATAGGACATGTTGTGAGAACCGCCGCGTATGCTAACGTCTATCTGTGAAGTCGGCTTTGTGCCTCCGAAAAGCTTCTCCTTCCAGTCTGTACCTATATTATATTTCTTATAATAAGCCTTCATTGCCTGGAAGTTGGCATCTGTCTTGTAAGAAGGGTTGAGCATCTCCTGGAAAGCGAGCCATTGGTTGGCGTCCATCATGTCAAGGTTGTCACCCGTCATCTCAGACAGACCGTACTGCGCGCTTATCGATATTGTCGGTGACTCGCCGAAGTTTCCTCTCTTGGATGTTATGATAACGACACCGTTTGCCGCACGCGAACCGTAGATTGCCGTAGCCGACGCATCCTTGAGCACGGTCATGTTCTCAATGTCGTTAGGGTTGAGCGAAAGGAATGTATTTTGCGAAATTTCACTTCCGTCAAGTATGAACAGAGGTTCGGTAGTCGCATATATTGACGTAACACCACGTATACGCATGCTTGTCGTAGCTGACGGTTCACCCGAAGACGTGAACACCTGCAGGCCGGACACCTGTCCCTGCAAAGCGTCTCCTACGTTTGCCACAGGACGGTTTGCGAGTTTGTCCGACGTCACTGTCGACACAGAGCCCGCTATTGTTCCGAGCTTACGCGCCGAACCGTAACCTGTGATGACCACACCGTCAAGTGACTGTCTGTCAGACTCAAGCACAATGCGCATATTGTTTGAGGCTTTCACCCTCTTGGGAAGCATGCCGAGATAGGTAATCTCAAGCTCCGTACCAACCGGTACATTAATAGTAAACTCTCCGTCGACGTTTGTCACAGTGCCCACATTCAGGCCCTTTGCCTTGACGGATGCTGCCACAACCGGCTCACCGTCTTCAGCCGAGGTGACTACTCCGGTCAGGCGCGACTGTGCCAGTGCCATTCCTATTCCAAGGAACAGGCAGGCAAAAAACATTGTCAGTCTTTGTTTCATAAAAATCTCTCTCCTGATTTTGATTAAATAATAAAAAATATACACCTAATTCTCTCATACAACATGACCGGAAGTAATGCGACTTTTCGCTTTTATTCACCCTCCGTCATGCATTATCATTATCCGTTTTACTTATATCTTCTTACGTTTTTCCACCTAATGGAAAATATGTCTTACATCAGTCATTTATCCTTACTGTTTTTACAATCATTTTGTTATCTTTGCGTACACCTCTGTCGCAGAGGTGTATGCTTTTAAATCATGGATGGCTGATTTTAAGCCTATCCTGAGTGGTCTTAAGTGTTAGACGATTTGGTAAAAATCGGAACAAACAGACTGAAGTCATGCAGCAAGACATCATACATGGAAAGGAGTCATTGACATACCGGAAATGCTTTTATGACGGTATATGCAGGACACGCATGAGAAGCTCCGGTACATAACGGTGAATGAATAAAGTAAAGGAATCAAGAACATAATAATTACGATTATGAAAATCAAATTTCAATTCAATGTATCATTGCAGAAGGATGCTGAGGAAAAGAAGAATACTGTTACCGTAAACAACAGCTCCTTTGTAGATTGCGCAAGAAAAGAAATTTTGAATGCCCGTGAGCGTGGGTCTTTCAGCACAGCGGCAAACTACGACACTGCCCTCCGCTCGCTTCTCACCTTTATAAAACGCGAAGACATAATGCTGAACGAAATAACAACAGAAATGCTCGAGAGCTATCAGAAATGACTGTTGAGACGCAATGTATCGCTTAACACGGTGTCGTGTTACATGCGCTCGCTGCGCTCAATATACAACCGTGCCACAGACAGTAAAAGCAGGGTGTTCAGCCGTATATTTACAGGCTGTACGCCGACATACAAGAGGTCGCTCTGCGTGGACGACATACAGAGACTGTCGGCGCTAAAGCTGTCAAAAGGCTCACGCCTTGCCCTGGCACGCGACATATTCCTGTTCAGCTTCTACTGCCAGGGCATGCCGTTCATCGATCTGGCTTTTCTGAGAAAAGAACAGGTGGCAGGAGGCAGCATAGTGTATAACAGGCACAAGACAGGACAGATGATACGCATAGCCGTGGAGCCGTGCATGGAACAGATTATACAGAAATACGGCAGCACTAATTCTGTGTATGTGTTCCCGCTGCTTGAGTCGACAGACATGACCGAGGCATACAATGAGTATCAGAAGCAGCTGAGCTACTACAATCTCGCCCTGAAGCGGCTTGGCAAGAGGGCTGGATTCAGCAGACCGCTTACCTCATATGTGGCGCGCCATTCGTGGGCGAGCATAGCTTTCCAGACCAATGTGGAATTGCAGACAATATCAAGGGCTATGGGACACACCAACCCCATGACCACCTTAATATATATAAAGGAACTTGACAACAGTCATCTGGCAACTGCCAACCATAAGATAATCACTGTATGCAGCACAAATACCGACGACGACTCCAAAGGCATGCCATGATGCGGGAATGAAACGGGTGAGCCGTATAGACATAAGCAAGCATATGCCGGCACACATCTGTCACTGCCGGCATTAACCGTGCTCGCAAGCCGTGCTATGCATTATGCAAAAACACGTTGCATTTTGTCAAAAACTATGTCACACACGTTACACAACTTAAGATGGCATAATGACAATACATCGTGATTTAAGGCGAAAAAACAAACAGATTTAACCGAATCAACATTGTAATGAGTCGGAATCTTCATGTTTTTGTATCCTTTTCTATCAAAGTATAATTAAATATTAGTTTTTTAACGATTATGGTCAATAAAAGTTAAAAATTGTAATATATAAATTGCAATGCTTGCTACATATACGAATAAACACTAAATTTGCAAACTGATGCTAAATTAAGGCAAAATAATACACCTCTGCGACAGAGGTATATGCAAATTTAACAAAAAAACAGCAAAACCGTATATGTTCAAGAACATCGGTTAAGAATAATTTAGATTCTAACATATGTCGGTTTGGGCGGAGAAAAAGAACAACGGACGCCCTACAAAGACGAAGCGGAGGGATAACACTACGCTACACACAGGTACATCACGAAACAAAAGAATAAACATTTTTTAATTATTTAAATCAAATCAGGAGAGAGATTTTTATGAAACAAAGACTGACAATGTTTTTTGCCTGCCTGTTCCTGAGCATAGGAATGGTGCTGGCACAGTCGCGCCTGACAGGTACGGTCACATCGGCAGAGGATGGACAGCCTGTTGTTGGGGCATCCGTCAAGGCAAAGGGCCTGAATGCAGGCGCAGTGACAAATGTCGACGGAGAATTTACAATCAACGTGCCGGTGGGCACAGAACTCGAGATTACATATCTGGGCATGGTGCCAAAGACTGTAAAGGCAGCCAACAACATGCGCATCGTGCTCGAATCAGACAGCCATACGCTTGAGGGTGTCGTAGTGACAGGTTACGGTTCGGCGCGTAAGCTTGGAACCATTGCCGGCTCGGTGTCATCGGTATCAGGTGACGCCCTTTCGCTTCGTCCGTCCGCCAGTGTCAGCGACGCATTGCAGGGACAGGTTGCCGGTTTGCAGGTGTTCACATCTTCAGGTGAGCCTTCTGCAGTATCCTCAATGACCATCCGCGGTGTCACATCAATAAATGCATCTACAGAACCGCTTTACATATTGGACGGAAGTGAGATTTCAGCAAATACATTCGTTTCGCTCAACCCGAACGACATAGAGAACATAACGGTATTGAAGGACGCCTCTTCAACAGCCATCTACGGTTCGCGCGCCGCCAACGGTGTCGTTATCGTCACATCAAAGAAAGGAAAGTTCGGTGAGGCTCCTACGGTGCTTGTGTCTGCACAGTATTCTGTTTCTGAGGTTGCTCACGACGGAACTGAGGTGATGGATGCCAACCAGTGGTTTAAATTCCAGGAGATGATAAATCCTTCAAACCTGACAAACGAGTCTTTTCAGGCTATGAAGAACTATTATCAGAAATACAACATCTGTACAGACTGGGTAGACCGCTTCCTCGGAAATACTTCTCCGATATCCCAGATTGACGCAAGCGTGCGCGGTGGTTCTCAGAACACAGCTTATCTTGTTTCATTCTCACATTACGATGCGGACGGTCTGTATGACGACTCCAACATGCGCCGCGAGACCTTGCGTGCCAACCTCGAGTTCAACATCACTCCTTGGCTGAAGATAGGAACAAATTCCAACCTTGCTTATAACAAGACACAGACCACTCTTGTAATTAACAATGATGCGACAAGTGTTTATAACAAGCCTTGGGCAGCCCATGCTTATTTCCCAACACAGACCACACATGAGATTCTCGGTCTTGCCTATAATCCCGATGGAACGATAGACTATGCCAACAGTGCATTCAACGGATACGGCGAGAAACTCAAGTGGTATTCATTGAATCTTGGCGGTCGCGGGTCTTTTGATCCGGACTATCTCGCAAGCAAACAGCCGGAGATACAGCGGCGTGTGCGCATTAATGAGAATGCGTTTGTCAATATTAATCCGATAAAAGGCCTGAATCTACGTTCTGCTATAGGACTTGACTGGAATGACCTGCGGGTGTCATACAAGGCATACAATCTCGTTGACGACGGTTTCGGAGAGCAGATGCCTACTGGTCAGGCTTCAGAGCAGTTCTCCAATTTCTACCGCTGGACAGTTACAAATACGGCAGAGTATAAGTTCAACTTCCTTGACGACCATGACGTCACAGTTCTTCTCGGTCAGGAGTCGATGACAAACAAGACTGAGTCTTTTGGTGTTATGCGTACAGGTCTTGTGGACAACCGTCTTATGCTTCTCAGCTCAACGTCAAATACCAGTCCGTTGGTTCCGTCTCATTCCATTACAGAAGAAGTGCGTAATTCATGGTTCGGAATGCTCAACTATTCATATGCAAACAAGTATTTCCTTGACCTGAGCATCCGTCGCGACGGCTCGTCACTTTTCGCAAAAGACCACCGTTGGGGTACTTTCGGTGCCGCAGCATTGATGTGGAATGTTTCCAATGAAAGCTTTATGGATGTTACCAAAGACTGGCTCAAGGACTTGCAGTTCCGCGTGAGCTACGGTTCTACAGGTAACTCGGGTATAGATCCTTATCTCGCACTCGGTCTTGTGGGTGCTTCAAGCTCGATGTATATCGATGCTTCAGGAACAGTCATAGCAAACGCATCCAACGCCGATCTCACATGGGAGAAGGTCAAGACATTCAACATCGGACTGTCCGGTCGTCTGTTCGACCGCGTAGACTTCGACCTGCAGTACTACGATAAGGTTACCTCAGACATGCTTATGTCCATACCTTATTCTTATACGACAGGTTTCAGTGCCGGTTACGGAAACGTAGCAGAGATGTACAACCGCGGTTTCGACTTCACAATAGGTGTGGACATAATAAAGAACAAAGACTGGTACTGGAATGTGAAGGTCAACGGAAACTACAACAAGAATAAGGTTACGAAACTCTTCCAAGGACTTGACTCTTACGTTCTCGGCGATTTCCAGATGCTTGAGGTCGGTCACGATATGGGCGAATACTACATGGTACGCTGGAGCCACGTCGATCCGGCTGACGGTCAGAGCGTATGGCTCGACAAGGACGGCAACTACACAAAGATATATTCGGAAGCCAACCGTGTGCAGACAGGCAAGAGCTGGGTGGCTCCTTGGTCTGGCGGACTTTCTACAACTGTTGCCTGGAAAGGCTTGCAACTCGATGTGCAGTTCACAGGAATGTTCGACCGCTACATGTTCAACAACGAGCGCATGTGGCTTGAAGATCCGCAGGCAAACGGAACATACAATCTCGCATCTTCCATGCTTGACATGTGGATGAAGCCGGGCGACAAGACTGCCATACCCGCAGCCAATGCCGTGCGTCAGTCAGATACGATGTGGCTTGAGGACGCGTCGTTCGTACGTCTGAAATACCTGCAGCTATCTTACACTCTTCCGAAGAACTGGCTCGACCAGACCGGATTCATCAAGGGTGCCAAAGTGTTCCTCGTAGGACGCAACCTTCTCACCTTCACCGGATACAAAGGCTACGATCCTGAGGTCAACAACACAATGACATTCGGTAACTATCCCAACACGCGCCAGTACTCTATCGGTGCACAGCTTACATTCTGATAATAAGGCGTAAACAAACAAAATAAAGGAAACATAAAAATGAACAGATATATATTATTACCGGTTCTTGCATTAACGCTTACACTCGCATCCTGCGACATGGACAAGAATCCTTATAATGCAATTCCCGAGGATGAGGCTCTTATGACGCCTACTGATTTTAAGAACATGAGTGTTCCGCTCTATACCGGCATGCGCTCTTTTGTCGGCAGCAGCTATTTCTGCACCGGTCCTGACGGGCAGAGCGACGACTTCAACGCCACCACCGGCGCAGGCATAAGCGACCTTCACCGCTGGGACTTCAACGCAAGCCTGCGTTCGGGAGACGCCCTCTATTCAAGCTGCCAGAGCATGATAGCAAGCGCCAACTTCATCATCGACGGCTATAACAAGTGCGACATGTCCAACAAAACTCTCTTCACTGATGAGGCAATGGCTACAGTGAGAAACGTTAAGGGTGAGGCTTTCTTCACACGCGCTTACTTCCTGTTTAATCTGGCTCAGTTCTTCTGTGCGGATTATGACGAGAGCAATGCCGACGAGAAAAACAGCGGAGTGTCATACCGCACCGACTATTATCCGTCGTCAGACGCCTCCACCTATCCAGGACGCAAGACTCTGCGCGAGACTTACAAGCAGATAACCGACGATCTTGACAGCGCGCTTCTCTATGTCAATGTGTCAGGAGAACAGTCGAGCTATTACATAACAATTGATGCTGTGAAGGCTGTTAAGGCACGTGTGGCTCTCGCCATGGACGATTATCCCACTGCGGCTGAACTGGCTGCCGAGGTTATCGGGACAGGCACTTACACACTCGCCGGTTCTGCCGACAGACTCAACCAGATGTGGGCTGGCAACTTTGACACGGAAAGTATATTCAAGCTCTCAGCGAGCAAAAACGACCAGCTGGCTTCACAGACCGGTCTGCAGTATCTGCCCTATACCTCCGGCGGCATACCAAGCTATGTTCCTACCCAGACAGCAATAGACCTTTATTCCGACAATGACTATCGCAAGAGTGTCTTTTTCACACCTGTCACATTCCAGACAAGCACCGGTGTTGTAGGCAATGTGCTTGCATTCAACAAGTATCCGGAGAAGGCTTATCCATATCAGGCTACCGGTGGCTCGTACGACTATGCGCGCTTCACCATCGAGCCTAAGCTCATCCGCATATCCGAGATGTATCTCATCGCGGCTGAGGCTTACGCCATGTCAGGTGACCTGAGAAATGCCTCACAGTATCTCAATGATTTCAAGGCAAAGCGTATTGCCGGTTATCAGACACAGAGTTTCTCTTCAGTTGACAGAATAATGACGGAGATACAGAACGAGCGTCATCGTGAGTTTATCGGTGAAGGCATGCGTCTGCTCGACCTCAAACGCTGGAATCTGGGCGTCACACGAGGCACTCCCCAGCAGGAAGACATTTGCGCCATGCCCGGTGCCGACTATTCCACAGGGCTGAGCGTACCTGCCGGCGATTACCACTTTGTATGGCCTATACCTACTCATGAGATGGACACCAATCCCAAGATGGTTCAGAATCCGGGTTATTAATTCAACTATTTAAAGAAAAAATACGATTATGAAGAATATAAAATTATTAATGCTTATGTTGGCAGCCCTGCCATTCTTCGCTTCGTGCTCTGATGATGATGACGTGAATACAAGGGAATGCACGGTCGGATTTTCAGGCGATGCCATTTCCGTGGACGAAACGGCAGGTTATGTCCAGATTCCTATAACAGTCAGCGGACACCGCAACGGACCTGTGCGCGTGAAGATAGAGTCGGCTGCCGTAGGCGAGGATGGAGCCGTAGAGGGCGAGAACTACGCCATCACCGACAAGACTCTGAATCTCAACAGCGACACTCTCAGTGCCGGAACGATAAATGTGGAGTTGAGGATAATCGACGACAGTGAGATAAACGACGACCGTCAGTTCACACTGACCATAGTGTCTGCCGACGGTGCGGAGATAACAGGAAAGCAGACAACCGTCACCATCTCAGACAACGACGGCAACTTCTATAAGGCATTTGCCGGAGAATGGACCTTCTCCGCGATAAACGCAGACGGTATGAAGACTTCGTTCCCAGTTACGATAAAAGCCGCAGCCGAGGGCAGCTCCGACTACGAGAAGGTTCTCACGTGTGAGGCTGCAAACATTCTCGGTGCCGGAGAGACTTATTCGTGGAAACTTGAATACATGTTCGACCAGCAGACATTGTCTGGACAGCTTGGACTTGTATGCGGAGAGGAAATCTGCTACATGCCTGATTACGGCTATCACCTGATGTGGCTCTTCAGCGAGACAGGCAACAGACAGAATGTGTATCAGGGCGTGTTCCCGATAGACTGGAAACTTACAGAGGAAGGAACCATTCCCGACACGCTTACTCTCGATCCTGCTTTCGACATCTGGCTGTATGTGCAGACCGACGACGGCATGGGCGGATACATGGACATCTACAGCAACGTCACTCTGACAAGAAACTGACATTCATGTGCATATACGAAGACAAGGCATATTCTCTGACGGATATGCCCTGTCTTTTTCTTGTTTAAACACGATCTTTAAAAACTGAATCGGATATATTATGAGGAAATTTTTATCATTGTTTGTGCTGTCTTTGATGACAGCCTCCGTGTTTGGAGGTCCTCGCAGCGTGGAGGATATGATGGAGGCGGCACGTAAGGTAATAGGACATCGTCCTTCGTCACACGCCGTAAAGGAGAACCGCAGCCTTGAGGTGTTGAAGAAAGGACAGATGCTTAACGTCATCGGTTATAGGGACGGAGGCTTCGCTGTCATTGCTTCTGACGACAAGTTCGCACCGGTGCTGGGCTATTCCGACACGCAGTTCACGGCAGACGGCATGCCGCCCGCCATGCAGTGGTGGATGGACATGGCTGAGCATGCACTTCAGACGGCTCTCGACAACGGATATGAGGTGACACCGACTGCCGAATTCATGGATGGAAAATATCCTGAGTCTGTCGACGAGCTCCTTACAACCAGATGGGACCAGTCAATGCCTTTCAACAAGGAGCTTGTGAGAATCACCGGCAAGAGCTATCCCACCGGATGTATGGCTACTGCCATGGCGCAGATTATGAAGTATCATTCTTACCCTTCGACAGGACAGGGTTACAAGGGATATGCCATTGACGGCAAGAATGGCAACTACGACTTTGAGAACACAACATACAGATATGACAGGATGCTTGATGTCTATTCAGGCAACAACTACACCGAAGAGCAGGCTGACGCTGTGGCAAAGCTTATGCTGCATTGCGGTGTTGCCGTCGACATGACCTATGGTCTCAGCGGCAGCGGCTCTTATAGCAACGACGCCACTCTTGCGCTTAGCGAGTATTTCAAATATGACTCCAGACTTTACTCGCGCGACATTTACACCAAGGCTGAGTGGATGGACATCATTTTCGACGAGATAAGCAACGGACGCCCGATTCTCTATGGCGGAGCCACGGCGCAGAATGCCGGTCATGCGTTTGTGTTCGACGGTTACGACGCGGAGGGTCTTGTGCACGTCAACTGGGGATGGAGCGGCAGTGGCAACGGATATTTTGAGGTGGCTCTGCTCAATTCCAACACCGGAAGCTATTCATACGGGCAGGACATGATTCTGATGCATACAGCCGACGCGCCTGCTTTACCGTATGTGTCACAGTGGGGCATAATGCCTTCAATAACGTGGGTATCTGGCGGCGGACAGACTTTTGAGACGAAAGGAAAGTTCGAGGCACGCCTTCTCGGTACCAAGCTTATGTGCGTGTGCTCCAATCTCATCAATTGTGGAGTGGAGGGCTTCAGCGGCAATCTGGCGTTGATGGCGGAGCCGGTCGAAGGCGGAAGTGCGGTTACTCTGAGGCAGGAGAATCTCAACAACTTCGCTTATAATCAGGTGTATCCGGCAAACGCCTCCGATTATAGTGTCATGGTTGATGTGTCAAGGCTGGGTGACGGCACATACAGGATATATCTCGCGTCAAAGGCATATACGGAGACCGACTGGCAACCGGTGCATTTCAACGAGACAATTGACGGTGCTTATCTGCTTAGTGTTTCAGGTGGCAAGGCTACAATAACCACGGGCATTGACGGTGTTATTACTGAACCGGTTGTCGACAAACCTTCCGACAACCGCATCTACAGCATCGACGGACGCTGTGTCGGTACCGACACTGACGCGCTGAAAGAGGGCATATACATCATGAATGGTAAGAAATTCATGAGATAACGGTATTCTTCCAATAACAAATTTATCTGAAAAAGGCGGGCATCATCATGTGCCCGCCTTTATTCGTTCTGCATGTCCGTATAACCGTTTTCTCTTATCTGAAGTCCATGAGTCACCTCCCGGCAAACCTCCTTCACCGTATGCGGCAAGCCATCCGGAGAAGGTCTGCGGATGCGGAAATCCTTGCCTTGTGCTCATTCCGGACTGAACACGAATATCATCGCGTCCTTGGGCGGAAGTGTTAGACTCGACGTGCTGTCTATGCGTGCTCCGCTCCACAGCTCGTCCACACTGTATTCCGTGCCTTTACGCATCGGCATGCGTTCTGTGGGAAGAGTGAATGATGCCTGATTGTCGCCATAGTTGAACACCGCCAGACATATCCTGCCGTCCGCTTCTGTGCGTACGAACATATGTTCGCTCCTGTCGTCATCAGCGTTGAGCGGTCGGAATGCTCTGCCGTCTATGAGAGCGTTCACCCGTTCGTTGGCGAGCATCCTCACGGCGCGAGCCTTTGCCGTGCTGTCTCCTTTGCTGCTGAAATCGTCGCCGGTGATGAACATGCCCGTGATTACGGCAGACGTCACCCTCGCGCGGTTCTCTCCCTCTGTGGCGTCGCGCATCACCACGTGGTCGGCGTCATTGTAGCTGTACACCTTGTCGAGCCACCAGCCCCACGTCAGGGCGTTCATCGTGTATTCCGTATCCTTTATCTTGTTCCACGCGTCGCACGCTATGCGTCTCGACTGTGCGTATTGGGCTGGAAAGAGCGGTGAAATGGACAGATTGATATACATGTCGCTGAATATGCTGTCGAGCAGATGCATGCCGTAGTTGTACGCCTGTGTGCCGGTGGTTATGTCTTTTCGGTGCCATGAGTCTGCCTCCATGCGTCCGTGTGTCATGAAGTCCATCTTCACATACCTGTAGCCGCAGCGTCTGAACAGGCTTGCAGTCTTTTCCATCATCGCTCTCACCGCCGGATGCGTAGGGTCGATGGCATACGCCCCGTCGAGCTCCTGCGGTTTGCCGTCAGCATAGAGGTATATGTCCTTATATCTGTATTCGGGCATGGCGTCCACCTGTCTGTCCGGGTTCTTTGCCCAGTCTGTGAACGGTGTCCAGTATATGCACGGCACCTGCCTCATGGACTTGCACCGGTCGGCGAAGTCCTTCAGCTCTGCCTCCTTGAAACTGTCCCAGCCAGAGTCGAGCCCGGTGTACACCAGACCGTCAGCGTTATGGAACGAGCGGGGCATAAGTGAGTCGGCAAGAAAACATGCCACCTCGGTGGCGTTGTCGTGGTTCACACTGAACTGAAGCGCGCCCCAACTGTTCCATCCCACAGGCACCGCTCCGTCCCATCTTCGTGGCGGAGCCGTCTTTGCGTTCAGTCCGGCATACGTCTCCATACCTTCGCGCCAGTCGTCGAAGCATCCCAGCATCATCGTTGCAGAGCGCGGATGAGCCGATTCCACCGCCCCGTGACCTTTCATGTCGCGCGTGAGAGGGTCGGCTACACCGCTGAAGAACTTCATCGACCTGCGTCCGTCTGTCAGTTCCACCGCGTTTTTCCATGTGTCGTGCTCTATCGCTCCTGCCACTATTCCCTTCCTTCCTTCCGGGTCGTACACGCATGTCACCTCATAACTTCTCAGTGAGTCTTCCGCACGTGTTGAAGAACCGTATCTTATCCATGCATCGTTGTCGTAAGGTACGAAAACCGCCCTTTTCATCGTGTCTTTTATCATCTTTCCGGTGTTTCGCGTCACAAGCGGAGCCATGTATGACGTGCTTATGGCGGAGTCTGACTCCAGAGCGATGTCGGTAAGCATGAACCCGTCATACAGTCTGAATGTCCTCACGAGCTGTGGCATACCGTCACCGCGCATTCTAAGCGTCCAGCGCACACCGTGTCCGTATTGGTCGGCTATGTGCTCCTTCTTGAATGCGGTATGCTCATAAATCCCCGATTTCATCGTGTCTCCGTCCAATGCGAATTCCGCCCAAGTGCCTTCCGCTAAGGTGTCACCTCGGTATACTATATCCACACCATCACCGTAGCTCAGCCGCCATCCAGCCGTGCTCACCGTGTGTTGACGGCTGCACGCGCATGCCGCCATCGCGGCGAGAAAAATGAAATTCCTCCATTGCATAGTTTTTATTCAGGTTTTTATATGATTATTTTCTGTTTATAGTTTATTATAGTTCGAGACAAAAGAAAGTGCGGTCCTTACTTCCCAGAGTGTGCCGGTTTGTCTTATACAAAGATAAAATAAAATGGCGGAATATTGAAATGATGGTGCGGATATTGCCATGGATTCGACATGAGACGCAAGATTTTGCGTCTCTACAGGGCTGTCGCCATTGCGATATAGGGTGAAAAGGGCGGACTGTCAGGTAAAAGGAAATCTTTGAGTGGCATATTCCCTATCCGGTATAATCATCCTGCTGCCGGCGTTATTTGTTTAAATATGATTGGTGCCGCCGCATCTTAGCTCTTGATAAATAACATGGAACATGCGAAAAGCCCGATGAAATGGGCGGATATAAAAGAAATAGCGGAGGCAACATACAGCCTCCGCTATTTCCTATGACATGTGTATTCTGTTTATTTCACAACCTTTGCCGTGAGCGTACTGTTGCTCGCCTTGGCTTTCACGATGTACATACCTGCGCCGTATTGTGCGAAAGGTATGCTATTCACTCCTGCGTTCAGGCTCAACGTAGCCACTGCCTGACCTCCTGTGTTGTATATGGTCACCGTTCCGTCGGCAGGCATGTCGATGTGCAGCACGTCGCTTACCGGGTTGGGATATACGTTGAGCCGTATCTCGCCCGTAGTGATGTCATCGATGCCGGTGGCTATCTTCTCGCTGTAGAACAGCTGCCATTCGCTCATCTGAGCCAGACGCGCGCCTCCGTTCTCGGTAAGTACGAGCCGGTAGAAGCGGTAGCTGTGGTCGTTGTCGAAGCTGTAGAACTGGGTGTTCTTGCGTGCGTAGAAGCTCTGTCCGGTGCGTGTGTCTATTGTCGTCCAGCGTCTTCCGTTGTCCGAGCCCTGCAATTCCCAGCCCATCGGGTCGCGCGATGCCTCGTCGTTTGCCGACGTTATGCTGTACAGGTTTGCCACCGCCGGTTCGTCAGCCTGGAACTCTATCCACGGATTACCGAGATAGTCGAACACGAACTTGGTGTCCGCCGTGCCGTCATACAGTTTGTCGAGATTCTCGTCGGCGTTGTCGTTGCTTATCTGTGATGTCATTACGCCTCCTTTGGAGAATATGTCATTGTCCGACAGACAGATGCCGTGTATCTGTATGTCGCCCATCACGATAGCGTCGGCGGCATTGTCAGACGCCTGTGTGAAGGTGATGCGGAAGCGTTTGAAGGTGTTGCTGTTGGATACGCTTGTATTCTTGAACGACCCTTTGGTGTTGAAGCGTGCGTTCGATACGTTGGCAAGCGTTGTCCATGACGAGCCGTCGTCAGACGCCTGAAGAGTATAGTTCTTCGGGCTGCGGTCGGTGTCATATCCCGCGCAGACGCGCAGTGTGGTTATCCTTACTGGTATCTCGGAACGGTACTCAACCCAAGCCTCGCCGTCGAACGGCAGGGTGTATGTGGTGTTGGCGTCGTTGTCGATGAGCGGGCGGAGCGCGGTCTCACCGGCGTTGTCGGATGCGAGCAGCGTGCCTCCGTTGTCGGTGATGTCGTTGTAAAGCTCTCCGTTGGGAGCGATGTCGCCGAACAGCTGCAGCTCAGCCAGTTCCGCGCGTGCTTCCGTGTCGTTTATCACGAGGCGGAAGTTCTGGTATGTCTTGTCCGTCGTCACCTTGTAGAACTGTGTGCATCCGTTGTAGGCTGTCTGCTGGTTGCTCCTTGAGTCTATCGGTATCCATTCAGCGTTCTCATATCCGTAAAGAGTCCAGCTCTTGGGAGCGTTTCCTGTGGCTGAGGAAGTGATGCTGTAGGATGTCAGTCTGTATAGAGCCTTGCTGTTGTAGCGGAATATGGAGTTTGTCTCTCCGTCGATTACGGCTGTTGTAGAGGCGTTCTTGTCGGTGGCAGACTTGTCACCCTCGTTGAGCGCGCCGCCGTCGGTGGTGATGTCTGTAGCCGATATAGCCAGTCCGTGGAGCTGCCACTCGCTAACCGCCAGTGCTGAGCCGCCGTTGTTCTTCGTCACGTTGAGGCGGAACATTGTGTATGCCTTGTCGGCTGCGGCGTCATAACGGCGCAGTGTGCAGCGTGTGGCGAATGTCTGGTCGGTCTGTTCGTCGAGCACGGTCCATGTGGAACCGTCGTTCGATGCGGACAGAGTCCAGCTTCTTGCGTCGGTTGAAACGTCGGCTGCGGAGCTGCCTATGGAGTAGCCTTTGAGCGTAACGGCTACCGGAGAACGGTATGTGAACTGTGCGGCTGTTGCCTTAACGCTTACCGCCGATGTGAGACTGTTGTCGGTGAGAGCCCCTGTCTGCGTTCCGTCTACAGACGATGTGAGCATGCCTCCGTTCTTTGTTATGTCGCCCGGGAGCTCCATCGCGTCGGTGGTGAACTTCAGCCAGTCCACGTTGAAGCATCCTGCCGACGAGCTGCCCGGCTGGTATACGAGGTAGATGTCGTGCGTTCCGTCTGTCGGAGCGATGTCGGCTGTCACGGTTTTCCATCCGCCGCCCTGCGGAACGTCAGCCGTTCCGATGAGCGTTCCGTCCGCTCTGTCGAGCCTTATTTCTATTTTTGCGTTTGCCGTAGACGAGTCGGACACTCTTATCTCCACCGTCCTTGCAGGTCGGGTGCCGAAGTCCACGTTGGCGTAACATGTGTAGAAACCGTTTCTTATGTTGGTTATCTCGGCGGCGTTGCCTCCTGTGCCCGTCGTGACATATACTCCGCGCAGGGTGTTGAAGTTCTCAGCCTCGATGGTGGAGTAGGCGTCTCTCCCGATGAAGGAGGTGCTCAGAGGAGCGTTGAAGGCAGCCGAGATGGCGGTGGAGTTGCCGAACGGCTGGTTCTGGAAACTCTTGAAGTTGCCGTTCCCGTCTTTCTCGGTGTCCGACAGCCAGTTTTCGTTCGACTTGGTGAGCCATGCCGACGATGTGATGCCATATGAGTTGCGGTTGTTGAATGCCATGAAGGCGTTGTCTTTCATCCATTCCACGTCCTCGGTCTTTCGCATCTCTACCACGTAACGGCGCAGATAGCGCATGAGGACACCCTTGAATCCGCACAGGTCTCCGTCCACTGTCTGGCATACGTTTATTATTCCGTCGCTGTTGCAGAGGCTCTCTTTCGTGCGCTCCACTATTTTCTCGGCGTCGCGCTTGTACATCTCGTCACCGTAGTGCTTGTAGAGCATGAGGGCGGCTCCGAGCATAGTGCCCTGGTTGTAGGTGGATACCCAGTAGTTGTATCCGCCGGGCAGGTTGGTGCTCTCGTCCCATGTGAAGCTGTCGTACACCTCTCCCGTCTGCGGATTGAAAAGGTATAACCTCTGTTTCTCGTAAAGGCTGCGCGCCACCTCGTAGTATTGCTCCCTTTCGTTCTCGTCGGTCTGCGCCATGGCAATGTAGCAGGCTGCCACTTCTGTCGGACCGTTTATGCATGAGTTCGTGCCGTTCACCGTCTCGCTGGTCTCTTTCCAGCGCATCATTCCCCACTGGTTGTAGGCGCGGTCGTATATTTTGTCGAAGTTGTTTTTTGCGTAGGAACGGTACATGGTATTGCCTGTAAGGTGGTAGGCACGTGCGGAGGCGATGATCATCCACATCACATCGTCGTTGAATTCATGTCCGTACCATTTGTACGCATCGTCGTATTTCAGTTTGAGCCAGTCTGTTCCGACAGCCCATTTGAAGTAGTTGAACACGCTTCTGAACACGTCCAGATACTCCTCCCTGCCCGTTGTCTCGTAGGCATCGAGTATTGTTTCCAGCATTTCGGCATCGCCCCATCCTCCTCCGTTGCCGAAGGTCTTGCCGTTGCTCCCGCGGTCGCGCAGGTGCTGCGCGAGCCATGCGTCCATCATCTGTGTGCGCTGCGTGTCGGTGAAACTGCTTATCGGCTCCACCTCCTCAAACTTCCACATCTGAGCCTCTGTCGGTGTGCCGCCGTCTCTCCATGCCTGGAACGTCATTGCCTGACCGTCGCTGGTTGCCGTTGTCTGAAGTACGAATGTGTTTGACGCCGACGACTGCTTTATGACATAGTATCCGTCGTGTCCGCTCACGGCTTCCACGCTCCATTGTCCCATGTTGCTTGCTGTGGCTGTCTGAAGCACTTTGGACGATGCGGATATAAGTGCCGAGTTCCTTGCGAGATATTTTCCTGTGAAGACATTCATGAAAGAGAATGTCCCGTCACCGTTGGCTATTGCCTCCCATTGCTGTGCCGGCACCTCAGTGTCGGTCCATACTACGACTGACGTGTTGTTTGCGAGCGACGAGTTGTCCACAAACATCACTCTCTCTTCGTTGGCTGCGGACGCTATCCGGTAGGTTTTTCCCGGAACGATGTCGGCAGATGCCATGCCGGTGATGCCGGACATGAGCACAGTAAGTAATAGTTTCTTCATTTGCGGTTTTATATGTAGTTAAGTAATATACACGTAAGAAAGGAACGATCCGTACTCATCGTATGAAGACACCGGTCTCATCGTGTGCGCGTCATTGCGCCTGGTGTCTTGTCAAAACTTCGCTGTGTGCTGCGCGGACGTTCTTTACGCGGCGTTTATTTACGGTTTTTTATGTGCGTATATGTGTGTCCGGAGCGTGTGACACTTGTTTTCCTTTACTCTGTCCTATTCTTTCATATCCCTTGTGTAGGTCTCTGTCTCGAGAGCCTCCACCTTCTGTATCTGCGCGTTGTCGAAATTTTCGTCGCCCGATATGAGCAGCCTGCGGCAGTCTGTCGTGGTGAATCGCTGTATAGCCTGTTCGTCAGCCTCGCCCGAACACACATAACGCATGTCGCCTATCCGCATGTTCTGTCCTTTCACTGCGTCGCGCAGCGTCACCCTTACAAGTCCGACGAAAGCCTCACCGAAGTCGTACACCACGCTGTCGCCCTCGATGTCGAAGTATTTCTGCTGCCTTATGCGGCTTATTCTTGTAGCCTCGTACATTCTTGAACGGTGTTCTATGGGAACATATTCATTGTCCTCGACGATGCGGGCGGGAAGCCAGCGCGCCACGTCAATGTCTTCCGCGTTCCATTTCGGCTCTGTCTCTGCCATGCCGAGCAGTTCATATCCCTCCGTGCTGAGAGCGTTTACGGCTTTCCTGCACAGCCAGCTGCTGTCGTTGTCGAATACTTGCGGCGAGCCGTCCCCGGCTCTTCCGTAGAACGACAGGGCTATCTGCCTGCTCTCTGGGTGCGGAAACGACGGTGAGTACCACACCGCCACGGTGTTTGTTCCGACACGCATGAACCTTGTCACATCGAATGTCACCGCTATGGCATTGGCAGAACACCGTTCCCTCAGAGGCGTGAGGACGTCGCCTGTGACGTTGCGCTCGTTGACGTAAAGCTCAAAATATCCTGTCGATGCGATGGTTATCCGGGCGGTTACCGGTCTCTCGGCTATTTCGTAAGAGTTTCTGAACCATACCTGGGCGGTGTCTTCGGGGTGCGGGTATGCCATCCACTGCATCTGGTAAGGATTTGCCTTGGTCTCTGATATATATATGACAATCAGTGCGATTATGGTAAGATATTTGCCGACAGACATAATCTGTATATTGATAGTTGCAGGCTTAGGTCGTGTGAATCATATTTTTCCGTGGCTGACAGACACCTGACGTCCACGCTTTTCAGTTAAAGATGCGTCATCACATGTGTCTGGACACTTGCCGGTCCTTTGCACATGTGCTGCTCATCCTGCTTGTGATGATGCCGCAAGGGGATGCAATGAGAATCTGATCATGCACTGCCTGATGCGGCATATCTTATGCAAAGATAAATAAAAAAACGAATAACGGCAACGATGATTGTCTTTTTTATCGGTTGTTATGTATGTGGCGGGTGATGTGAGGTCTGTCAGTGGCAGTGTGCTCTTGCACTGAATAATATGTAAGAAGATTAAAGTAAGTCCTTAAGTAAGCTTGTTTTAATCATGGAAAGAAAGCGGTGGCTTGTCCCGTTTTTTATCCTCCGGCTGCCGGAATGGCTTGTGCTGTAAGCCGATGGCATGAGAAAAACATCTCCGCATGCCGTCGTGCGCATGCGGAGATGTAAGTCTATTTGTTGTCCTCGAGATATTTCTCAAGAAGAGAAGCAGCCACAGGATTGTCTGTCGTTATCAGATCCACTCCCATGTAACACAGCTTCATCATGTCCTCCGTCCCGTTGACGGTCCATACGTTCACCGTCATGCCGAGGCGGTGAGCCTCCTCCACCCATTCCGGATGTGAGGTGATGACATTCTGGTGATAGTCTATGCCGGTGTAGCCCTTCTCGTGAAGTTCCGCAGGCGACTTGTCTCCGCTGAGGTAAGCCACCTTTGCCTCGGGGTCGTCCTTCACCACCTGTTCGCAAGCCACGCTGCTGAAGGAGATGTACTCACACCTGTCGTGCAGCCCGGATTCTCTCACCGCCTTTACCGCTGCGCTTGCGGCAGCCTTGTTGAGAGCGTCACTGCCGTGGTCCTTTATTTCGATTACGAGTATTGTCTTGCCTCCTTTTTCCTTCATTATGTTGAAGAAATCGCTCAGACGCGGCATCTTCTCACCGTTGCCAAGAGTCAGGTTCTCACATTGATAGGATGTCGCGTTCTTTATGGTGACACCGTTGAACGCCGGGTCATGGTTGATGAAGAGCTCTCCGTCGGCGTTAAGCCATATGTCGGTCTCAACACCATACATGCCTGCTTCTATCGCCTTGCGCAGTGCCGTGCGCGAGTTCTGTGCCGCGCCTTCAGTGTTCCAGTATCCGCGGTGAGCCACTGTGTGCGCCGGATGAGGCATTGTCTGCACTGCGTTCACGGTGATTGTCCCGAGATCCTGCATCTCTTCACCGCGTATGAGCATGAGTCTGTAGCGTCCGTCTGTCATCCCTTCCGGCAGTCTAACGCTTATGCCGTCGGATGTGATGGTGGTGGTGAGGGTTTCGTCAATGCCTCCGTCGTTGCTCACATTGCTTATTCTCACCTTGTCGCCTTGCTCGAAGCCTTTGCCGCTGATGCTCAGTTGCGCGCTGCCCTTTACGGGGAAAGCGTTCAGATAGGACACTCCGCTCACAAGGTCGTGCCTTTCCTTGCTCACCTTGTCTTTCACGTTGTTCCACAGTGCGCTCACGTCCGATGCGGTGAGTGGTGCGTTGTATATCCTTGCCAAGGCTACTTCGCCTCTCCAACCTATCTGTCCGGTGGGACCGGCGTCAGCTCCTATGCAGAACCATCTGTACTCCGGCTTCTGGAACACGTACGAACCTCTGACTGAAACCGAGTTTCTCAGTATGCCGTTGACGTATACATGAATCTTTCCGTTAGCCTTGTCGTACACTCCGACAACGTGATACCACTTGCCGCTCTCGGGAGTCACGCCGCTCACTCCCCACTGCCAGGAGCTCCGTCCGTTCTCCGACACGTTTGGAAGAAAGGTCAGCTCGTTGCCGCCGTTGAGTCCTCTGTCCTTCTTGCACACCATCAGTCCGGTTCCGCCAGCCTCGTGTGAGGCGAAGAACTTGCACTCCACATCTTTTATCTCGCCCTCATACTCTGGTTTGACAAGCGCTTCGAGAGTGTGTCCGTCGGCAAGACCGTCCATGAAGGTCTGGTTGTCGCCATAGTCCATCCTGTAATAACAGTAGCTGTTGCCGCCGCCCCAGGCATTCGAGAACCTGCCCACAAAGCGCCCTAAAGCCGCGTCATAGTATGTCTCCGGTGCCTGACTGCCTGCCTGTATGGCGTTCTTCATCGGTGAGATGTCGGCAGCCGAGCCGTCGTTTCTGAATTCCACGTCGAACATGTCGGCTTTCGGCGCGCTGTGGAATTTTATGCTGTCGAGCAAGTTGGCTCCTATGCTGAACACCTTGTTTTTCTGTTTGTCGTACAGACTCACCTGCTTCCTCGAGTTCTCGAGGGCGACACTGTCTATGTTTTCAGACAGGTCGGAGAATACAACTTGTCCGTAACTATAGAGAATAATGCTTTCCTGTTTGTCTGTCTGCGCTGCTGCGGACATGGCAACCGATGCCATGACAGTCATGATGACCGCCTTGATAGATTGTGTGGTTTTCATTTCCGGTTATTTTATAATTATCTTTTTTGTTGTTGTATGTTTGCCTGAGCTTGCCTTTACAATATATATGCCTGCGCGGCAGCTGCCTACGTCAATCGCCGCCTGCCTGCTTCTGCCGCTGTATGCAGCCACTGTCCGTCCGTCAGGAGTGATGAGCTCCATGCGGTCCACGCCCTGCGCTGATGTGGCGGTAAGGATGTTCCCGTTTATGGAGAGTGTCATTCCGTCACCGTGAGCCGTGTCGATAGATGTGGTGCCTGCATTCTTGTTTATTGTGAAACAGTTGAATGCGGAGTTTTCCACACGGGTTGTCTTGCCGTCGGATGCCGTCACTTCGGCTGCGCTCTGGTTGAGGACAATCTTCACTACGTTGCTTAAGCGTGCGGCGGTGACGCCGTCTGTGTTGTTGATGAAACGTACGTCTGCACCGTACATCGCTGCTATCGGCATGGCTGACAGCAGAGTCATGAGTAATTTTCGTGTTTTTTTCATTACATTATCTGGTTTGATTGTTTGTTGATTTGGTTGTTGTGTAATGCGCATTTACCTGGAACATATAAGGATTCTACGTTTGTCCGTTGTTCAGGTCATTTGTGTTTCCTTGGTTATTCTTATGCGGCAAATTTATGCAAAGAGCGTGGATGCGTCGGGTAAGATTGTTCACGATTCAGGTGAATATTGTCCATTCCGGGCTTTTTTCACTTAAATGGAGCCGTATTATTATAAAGATGTGTTTTCCGATCGTCTTTCCGCGCCCGTGCATATTGTCCGGATGATGTCATGAGACGGCTGCTGTCATAATGTTCAAGGCTGTGACGCGGTGTTACGGCACAGCCTTGAGAGTGGTATGTCATGTCGTTTTCTCATGCGTCGATGTTTGCGTAGGTGGCGTTCTTCTCTATGAACTGGCGGCGCGGTTCCACGTCGTCGCCCATCAGCATTGAGAATATCTCGTCAGCCTCGGCGGCGTTCTCTATGGTCACCTGTTTGAGCAGACGCCGCTTGGGGTCCATTGTGGTCTCCCAGAGTTGCTCCGGATTCATCTCGCCAAGACCTTTGTAGCGTTGCGTGTGCAGGCTCTTGTTGTCCTCCTTTCCTTCCGCGTAGCGGTCTATGAACGCCTGTCTCTGCTGCTCGGTGTAGCAATATTCCTTCACCTTATTCTTATATGTGCAGAGATAGAGCGGCGGAGTGGCGATGTAGAGATGCCCCTCCTGTATTATCTTAGGCATGAAGCGGTAGAACAGAGTCATGATGAGCGTGTCGATGTGAGAACCGTCGACGTCGGCATCGGTCATGATTATTATCTTGTCATAGCGCAGTTTGTCGATGTTGGCTTCCTTGTCGTCCTCGCCGTCAACGCCGAAACGCACGCCGATGCTCTGAATGATGTTCATCACCGACTCGCTTTCAAACACCTTGTGCCACATCACCTTCTCCACATTCAGAATCTTTCCGCGCAGCGGCAGTATGGCTTGTGTGTAGCGGTCGCGTCCCTGTTTGGCGGAGCCACCGGCGGAGTCGCCCTCCACGAGGAATATCTCGCACTCTTTCGGGTCTTTGTTCGAGCAGTCGGCAAGCTTGCCGGGGAGTCCTCCTCCGGTCATGGGGTTCTTGCGCTGTATGCTCTCCCGTGCCTTGCGTGCTGCTATTCGTGCGGTAGCGGCGAGTATCACCTTGTCGCAGATGAGCTTCGCTTCCTTCGGATGTTCCTCCAGATAGTCGGTCAGAGCCTCACCTACCGCCTGCTGGACAGCACCTGCCACCTCGCTGTTTCCGAGCTTTGTCTTGGTCTGTCCCTCAAACTGCGGCTCTGCCACCTTTATTGATATGACAGCCGTGAGACCCTCGCGGAAGTCCTCTCCGGCTATTTCTATCTTCGCTTTCTCGATGTTCTTTGATATTACGGGGTCGGCGTCGGCATAGCTTTTCAGCGTACGTGTGAGCGCGGCGCGGAATCCTGTGAGGTGCGTTCCTCCCTCTATAGTGTTGATGTTGTTGACGTAGGAGTGGATGTTCTCGCTGTAGTCGGTGTTGTACATCACGGCTACCTCGATGGGAACGCCCTGTTTCTCTGTCTTCAGATATATCACGTCGTCGAACAGCGGAGTGCGGTGACGGTCGACATAACGCACGAACTCCTTCAGCCCGTCCTTGGCATGGAACACTTCCTCGCGCGTTTTGCCGTCCTCATCCGGGCGCAGGTCGCGCAGCGTTATGCGTATGCCGGCGTTCAGGTAGGCGAGCTCGCGCATGCGCCGTGCCACGATGTCCCACTGGTAGTGTGTGGTGGTGAAGATGGTGGGGTCGGGCCAGAACTGCTGGCGTGTGCCTCTCAGGGTGGTCTCGCCGACAACCTTTACCGGATAGAGGGGCTTTCCCTTCTCATATTCCTGCTGATATATCTTGCCGTCGCGGAACACCTGCGACTTCATATGTGACGATAGGGCGTTCACGCAGCTCACACCCACACCGTGAAGACCGCCGCTCACCTTGTATGAACCTTTGTCGAACTTGCCTCCTGCGTGCAATACTGTCATCACGACTTCAAGTGCCGACTTGTGGAGTTTCTTGTGTTCGTCCACCGGGATGCCACGTCCGTTGTCCTGGACGGTTATGGATTCGTCTTCATTGATGGTCACTTCTATGTCGGTGCAATATCCTGCCATCGCCTCGTCGATGGAGTTGTCCACGGTCTCATTCACCAGATGGTGCAATCCTTTCTCGCTTACGTCGCCGATATACATCGCCGGTCGCTTGCGCACGGCTTCAAGTCCTTCGAGCACTTGAATGTTACTGGCGGAGTAATTGCTTGCGTTGTTTTGTGTATCAGTCATTTTCTTGCATGAAAAAATATAACATGCAAATTTAGTAAAAAAAACTTGTCGGGAGAAATTTTTAATCTTAAAATAACCTACTTTCGGGCTTCCGCCGCGCGTGTTTTCTGGCTTCTGCCTTACCGCCGGCTGACATTGGCGCCGGCTGTGGGGCGTAATGGCGTCGCTCGCCGGTGTTTTGCGCGCTCCGCCATTGTCAGAACGGCTCCGCATGGCAGCCCTGCTCGAGCGCGAGCAGGTAACGCTTCACGTCGAGTCCGCCGCCATATCCCGTAAGACTGTTGTCGCTTCCGGTGATGCGGTGGCACGGTATGATGACAGACATGGGGTTTGCCCCGACAGCGTTAGCCACCGCCCTTACCGCCTTGCTACGGTCTATCGTGGCAGCCAGACGTGCGTAGCTCATGGTGGAACCGTAGCCTACATGCCGCAGGGCTGTCCACACCTCTTTCTGGAACGGTGTGCCGCAGAGAAGCAGCGGGAGGTCGAACTGCCGCCGCACGCCCCCGAAATACTCGTCGAGTTGCGCCGCCGCCTTACTGTTCACGTCGCACGCGCCTTCCTCGAACGTTGTGCCGAGCATGCGGAAGAGGCGGCGGTAGTTGGAGTCGCTGTGCCAGCCGCCCGTCCAGTCGCACAGGCACAGCCGCCCGTCATACGAACCCAGCATTATGGTTGAGCACGGGGCGTGGTAGATGGATGTTATTATTTTCATATAGGATAGTTTTTTGTGTTTGGGTACAAAAGTAATGAAAGGTGACGGAATAATGAAATGACGGTGCGGATAATGCCATGTATTCGACGTGGGACGCAAGATTTTGCAACCATACAGGGCTTGCGCCATTGCGATACAAAGCAAAAGGCGCAGTCTCATTACATTATAATCCGTTGCATAAAAATACAATTCCGGCGGTAAAAAATATTGACAACTGATTTTTGTAAAATGGAATCGGGACCCCTGATGAATACGTATAAAAACATTATATATATGCATCCGCGGTGCGGTTTCGTATACAGTATATTACGGAAAAGGCTGTTCTGTCTCACCATACATGCCTTATCACATGTCGGAAAAGGGCGTTCCGCCTTACGGAAAAGCCTTTTCGGGAAGGCAGGAAAGCCCGTTCCGCATAGCCGTAAAAGTCATAATGCGTCACGGAACAGCCTATATGACTATTAGTCAATGTGTTACGCAAAGTGCCGAAAATCCGCGTATTTCACACGAAAGGTGCTCCGTCTTGTCTCCGGACGATTCTCAGCGAGTTCAGGCAACATAAATATGCATAAACGGTATTATGGTAATGAATATTTATACGTAATCCTATGAAATATACGTTTTCAGCATTTCGCATCACGCAAAGGCGATGATACGGATTCTGCTGACCGTTTTTGGTAACATGGCGCAAGCCCAGTAGAGACGCAAAATCTTGCGTCTCCCGTCGAGCCCATAGCAATACACGCGCACAACAAGGCATTGACAATATTGGACTTACCCACTTGTGAGACGCAAGATTTTGCGTCTCTACTTTTGGCAGGCAGCGGAATGAGGCTGCGATTTTTTCCTTGTATGGTTGCAAAATTCTGCGTCTCATGTTGATTACACGGCAATATCCGCCCCGTCATTTCGTTATTCCATCATTTTGTCTTACCTTTGTATAAGATAAGCTTCGGCTCGGCAGTATCAAGTCTGGTAAAACTTCGTTTTCCCAACTTGCTTCTGCACTCGCCTTGCGTTATCTTTGTGCATAGGATAAACTGCACTCTGGGGAATCGGGACAATCCCACTTTCCTCTCGTTTGCATGACTCTTTTATATATCACATTGCAGTCTGCCGCGTGCTGACTTACAACATGTCGTGATGGCTGCGACTTATTTTTATAATTATGAACTATACAGATTATTCCGGTGATGCCGTCGGATTGCTCAAAAGACTGATTGAAGTGCCGTCGGTTAGCCGCTCGGAGGACAGGGCGGCGGACGTGATGGAGGGCTCTCTGAAAGAGTGGGGCATGGCATGCCGGCGCGAGGGCAACAACGTGTGGGTGACCGATGAGGCGTTTGATGACGGCAGACCAACACTGCTGCTCAATGCACACATCGACACGGTGAAGCCGGTGGACTCGTGGACGCGCAACCCGTTCGACCCGCAGGTGGAGGGCGACAGACTCTACGGACTGGGCAGCAACGACTGCGGAGGCGGACTGGTGACGCTGTTGCAGGTGTTCCGCATCATGTCGGGAAGGCGCAGAAGCTATAACATGGTGTATCTGGCGTCGGCGGAGGAAGAGGTGTCCGGTGCCTCGGGCATATCCATGGTGCTGCATATGCTGCCCCGGATAGATGTGGCGATAGTGGGAGAGCCTACGCGGATGCAGCCCGCCGTGGCTGAGAAAGGGCTGATGGTGCTCGACGTCACGGCACGTGGCAAGTCGGGACATGCCGCCCGCGGTGAGGGCGTGAACGCCATATATGAGGCTCTGGACGACCTGTGCTGGATGCGCGGATACAGGTTTGAGAAGGTGAGCCGTTTTCTCGGTCCTACGCAGATGAACGTCACGGTGATAAACGCAGGCACCCAGCACAATGTCGTTCCCGACCGTTGCACTATGGTTGTGGACGTGCGCACCAACGAGCTTTACACCAACGAGGAGGTGTATGACATCGTGCGCAGCCATCTGAAGAGCGATGTGACGGCGCGCTCGTTCCGCCTCCATTCCTCGGGCATCAGCGAGAGCCATCCTCTCGTGCGCCGTTGCGTGGAGCTGGGAATGACTCCTTTCGGCTCGCCTACGCTCAGCGACCAGGCTCTCATGCCCTTCGACTCGCTGAAGATAGGACCGGGTGACTCGGCACGATCGCACTCCGCCGACGAGTATATATGCCTGAGTGAGATAGAGGAAGCCATAGACACGTATGTCAGAATGCTCGACGGGCTTGACCTCAGGGCTTCTGACGTCTGACGTAACTGTGCCGTCAGGTATATAAGTATGAAAAAATCCCCACGCCATACGGTGCGGGGATTTTTGTGTCTATGGATGTATAACGTAATATTTGTCTCTTGCCGTAAGAACACTCCGTGCTGTCCTGCCACTCTGTTCCTGCCATTATCTGAGCCACGACTCAGGGTTCAGCTTCTCGAGATTGCGGCGCAGCTGGAACTGGAGGATGTTGTCGCGTGCCACGGTGCCGAGCTGCTGTCCTGTCGATACGCTCTGTCCGCGGTGCACGCTGACCGAACTGAGGTTGCAGTATACGGAGATGTATATGCCGTGGCGCACCATAACGACCATCGAGCCTCCGAATCCGAACACCGCGCTCACCTCTCCGTTGAATATGGCTCGTGCCTTGCAGCCCGGGCTTCCGAGGATGTTGATGCCCTTGTTGTCGATGGTCACGCCCTTCAGTCCCTCCACATTGTTCTGTCCGAAGTGGCTCACTATGCGGTAGGTGCCTGTTATAGGCATCGGTAGACGCCCGCGGTTGGCTTCGAAACTGCCGCTCAGCTTCCTGTCCACACTGCTTATCGTGGCGTCGGCTGTGGCGCGTCGCCTCTCGCGTTCCATCTCCTCGCGGTTGCGGCGTTTGTCGGCTTCCGCCTTGCGCTCGGCTGCCTCACGCTCCGCCGTCGCCTCGCGCGCTTTCTGAAGGGCTTTCTCCCGTGCCCGCTCGTTGTCGCGTCTGGCGGCTTTCTCCGCCGCTGCCTTCATCTTCTCCTCACGTTTGCGCGCCTCTTCAATGCGTTTGGCATTAGCCCTTGCCTCCGCTTCAGCGGCAGCCTTTTTGCGTGCCAGTTCCTCAGCCCGCTTCTTTCTCGCTGCCTCCTCAGCCTTTCGCCTTGCCTCAGCCTCGGCGCGCGCCTTGGCTTTTGCCACCTCCTCGGCTATGAGACGGTCTATCTGGGCGTTCAGCGCGGCGTCCTCCTTGCGCTGCTTGTCTATGAGCTGCTGTATGGTGCGCTGCTGTTTCTGCAGCGTTTTCACTATGTTCTGCTGCTCTTCCTTCTGTCCTTCGAGTGCCTCACGCTCTCTCCGTCCCTTTCCAAGGAGGCTGTTCTTCTGGTTCTTCGCCTGTTGCAGCTGTGTCTGCTTCTCTCTCACCTGCTCCTGTTTTGCCTTCACCATCTCTCCCTGTGCCTTCTGGTATTCGGCATACTCGCGTATGAAGCGCAGGCGGCGGTACATCTGTGTGAAGCTTTCTGCCGAGAATATGAACATCAGACGGTCCTGCACGGTGTGCCGTCGTGTGATGTAGCGCATGGACTTGATGTATTTTGCCTTGCGCTCCTTGAGTTGGCCCTCGAGTGTCTTGAGCTGTGCGTTGAGTATTCTGATATTGTTGTCGAGCGTCTTTATCTCGCTTTCAATCTGCCGTATGTTCTTCTCGTGTTTGTCAATCTCGCTGTTTATGGTCATCAGGTTCTTCAGACGCTTCTGCACATCCGCCTTGTTGTTGCGCAGGGCTTTCTCCTGTTGCCTGATGTCTTTCTGCAGTTTGGAGCGTTTGGACTGCAGTCCCTTTATCGAGGCGTTGCTGTATTGCGCGGTCTTCTTGGCTGCCGTGGTTTTCTTCTTGCTCCGTGACGACGTCCTGGACGACGACTTCTTTCTTGTGGCGGTGGTCGTTGTCTTCTTCGTCTGGGTGGTGCGCTTGGTCTGTGCCGACATCGTTGACGCCAGCACTATAACGAGAATGATGGAGAAAAGTCGTTTCATTTAAAGGCTCAATAGTTTTTTTATTATTTCGTCGGTGTCCACTTTCTTGTATTTGGACGATATTTTTGTCTCCGTATCCCACTTTGAGTCGTTCTTCACCTCGTTCATCCCGATGGTCACGGTGACTTGCCGGCGGCGTCCGGTGGCTGTTGTGGTGAACGTGAATGTCTGCTGCGCGGGGAAGAGTTTCACTCCCACGCTCCTGAAGTCGGCATATTTCCAGTTGAGCGATGATGTCCCGTGCGCCGCGCTGCGGTAGTTGACGTCGGCTTCGGTTATCAGTCCGTCGCTCTTGCCGGCATGCCATGTGAAGGTCATGTCGCCGTTTTTGAATGTTATGGGCAGCGTCTCTCCGGCGGTGTCGGTGTCCACCTCGAAGCTGCGCAGTGCCGACTCGCTCACCTTCTCCTGCCCCGGCAGGAACAGACTGTTCCAGAACAGTGCCTGAAGAGTGTAGAAGTTGATGCCGTTGTTTTTGAGGAACGACACCTTGTCGTAGCCTGCCTGTATGTACTCCTTGTGCATGCGGTCCATTATGAGCACGTGGTCGGGAGTGAATTCTATGCGTCCTATCTCGCTGCCGAGCAACGGTATGAATATCTGTAGTCTGATTATCTCGTTCTCGCGCATGTGCACCGACCCCGGCACGGAGATGTCGTCGCCTTGTGTGCGGACGCTGAACGTCATGTCGCCGACGATGTTCTTGGTGTAGACACGGGTGTCGGCTACTTTCTGCATGAATGTGAGCTTTTCCACAACTGTGGCTTGCCGCTTTTCGGTTCCGGCTCCGGCTACCTCCGGCATGTTCTCCTTCACTACGGATTTCTTGCTTGCGCACGACGCGAGAAGGAGCAGAAGAGGAAGTATCAGTCTGAATGCTTTCATATTGTGAGTGGTTTGTTGTTGTGCGGTGCGTGCTGTCGTGCACGGCATTCTGCGCGGTAGGGCGGCATGCCGTGCACCGGTCACCTCTTCTTTATGTATTTTCTTTGCTTTATCTTCTTGTTGAGTATGGCTTTCTCTCCGCCCAGTTTGAGAGCCTTTTCCCAGAATTCCACGGCTTTGGTGATGTCTCCGTTCATAGCGTAGATGTCTCCGGCATGCTCTATGACGACTGCTCCGAGGGTGCTGTCAGACTCCGCCTCCAGTGCCTGGTCAATGAAACTCTTTGCCTGACTGTACTGTCCTTTCATGAAAAGAATCCATGCGTAGGTGTCGAGATAGGTGGCGTTGTTCGGCTCGGCGTTCACCGTCTTGTAGCTCATCTGCTCCGCTTTGTCGAGATCGCGGTTGAGTTCGCTGAGGTAGTAGGCGTAGTTGTTGAGGCAGGAGATGTTGTCCTCCTTCCAGTGAAGGCAGCTGTCGTAGGCTGCGAAAGCCTCTTCCGGCTTTCCTTTCTTATATAGTATGTCGCCCATAATGGCGTAGAAGTCTGACACAATGGCTGGGTCGCTTTCGTCGTTTATCTCGCTCACGCCTCTTTTAAGCGCGTCGAGGGCGTTGTCATCGTCGTCTTTCTGGAAGTAGGCGAGCCCCATGAAGTAATAGAGGGTCATGTCCTCAGGGTTGTATAGAACCGACTGCGAGCACAGACTCACTATGTCGTCCCACCTCTGTCTGTTCCAGTAAGACTCTATGAGCTTCTTTGTGGCGTATGTGTTTTCGGGTGCTATGCTTAGCACATACCTGAAAGCGTTGTTCACCGAGTCCTCCGGCATCTTCTTTAGCTCCATGTATGCCGCTTTGAGTGAGGCTATGTCGGCGTCGGGCTTGTCTGATGTTATCACCTTGTCGAGCAGTGCAAGTATGGCTGTGCTGTCTCCTCCGGCGCTCTCGCTCTCCTTTATCAGCTGGTTGAGCATCGATATCTTGGTCGTGGAAGAGGTCTTTCTGTTCATAAGAATGCCGTCGCGCGCTATTATGGCGAGCGAGTCCTGTCCGGCGGAACGGTAGTAGTCGTACATCGAGCTCTGCGCCGCCTCGTTGTCAGGATCGTCTTTCAGTGCTGCGGACAGCATGCCGTAGGCTTCCTCCTTCTTGCCTTTCTGCAGCAGCCAGTTGCCGTACATCACCTTGTATATGGCGTCGTTGGGGTGCGTCTCGGTCAGAGATCTGAGCGTCTTTTCAGCCATTTTCGTGTCGCCTTTCATCTCGTAGACGTTCATCTTGGCAAGAGTGAGCTCGTCGCTGCTTCCTTCTATCTGCTCGATGCGTTCTATCGCGCCGAGCATGTTCTTATAGTCTTTCTTCTGATTATACAGCTGTACAAGAATGTTGAGCACGTCGCTGCGGTCCTTGTGGTGCTCAAACAGGTTTTCATATGCCGTTATTGCCTTGTCGTAGTTGCCGGAGCCGATGTAATATTGTGCCACCCGTTCCTGATAGGTGTCGTTTCCCGGACTGAGCGTTGCGGCTTTCTCTATGTCGCGCAGAGCCAGAGAGTCGTTCTGCATCTCTGAGAAATAGGATGCTCTGGCGTAGTAAGCCTCGGCTGCGTCGGGCTTTATCTCAAGACAATGGTTGAGCAGGTCGAACGCCGCGGCATAGTCTCCGGCATTCTGTTTGCGTATCGCTTCGATGAAAAAGTAGTCGTATCGGCGTCTGTCGTTGTATGAGAGACTGTCGCCTGAAGCCGCCGGCGTACCGGCGTCGCTGTTGCCGCGCACCGTCATGGGCAATATCGCGCCGAGCAATATTGCCGATATTATGATGAGCGGAAGTTTGTTTATCGGTGTTTTAGACATTTTTCTTACTTGACTCCTGTGTGTCCGTATCCTCCTTCACCGCGCGAGGTGGCGTCCAGCTCGTCCACTGTCTCGAACTCAGCCTGCTCGTGGCGTGCTATCACCATCTGTGCTATGCGTTCTCCGGAGGTGATTGTAAAGTCCTTGTCTGACAGATTCACAAGCAGCACACCTATCTCGCCGCGGTAGTCGGCGTCTATTGTTCCGGGGCTGTTGAGTACGGTTATCCCGTGTTTCAGGGCGAGTCCGCTGCGCGGTCTTACCTGTGCCTCATATCCGGCAGGCAGGGCTATGTGGAGCCCTGTGGGCACTATGCGCCGTTGCATGGGCTTCAGCACGATGTCTTCAGCGATGTCTGCCCTCAGGTCCATGCCTGCGCTGAGCGGTGTGGCGTACTCCGGCAACTTCTGGTTACCCTTGTTCACTACTTTGATTTTAATCATCTCTGTCATTGTTTTAGTCTGCAAAAATAACTAATTATATTCACATAACTTAATTTTTAGCATTAAATAATACTTCCGGACAGGCAGGACGGCTGTATGACGGACATTTTATCACATGATGACACGCGTGTCCGCGCTGTGTGACAAAAAAGCAATGATATTTTTGGAAGGGGAAATAAAATAGCCTAATTTTGTGCCGTAAAGACGTAAAAAGTACTATATAAAGACATCAAAAGCACTATATATGAGAATGGACTGGCACAAACTGATTTCCAACAAACGCTTCGGGCAGGAGGAGCGGCACGCCCGGCGGCATGACGACAGGTCGGAGTTCAAGCGCGACTACGACCGTCTGATATTCTCCGCACCGTTCCGCCGCATGCAGAACAAGACACAGGTGTTTCCGCTTCCGGGCAGCATCTTCGTGCACAACAGGCTCACCCACAGCCTTGAGGTGGCGAGTGTGGGAATGTCGCTGGGCAATGATGTGGCGCAGGAGATAATCAAGCGCGACCCGACACTTGCCGGAACGCTGTTTGAGGAGATAGGAACCATCGTCAGCACGGCATGTCTCGCCCACGACATGGGCAACCCTCCGTTCGGCCATAGCGGCGAGAAAGCCATCCAGGCGTTCTTTACCGACGGTGCGGGACAGCGTGTGAAAGATCTTGTGAGCCCCGGGATGTGGAACGACATCATACGTTTTGAGGGCAACGCCAACGTGTTCCGTCTGCTCACCCACCGTTTCCGGGGACGCCGGATAGGCGGTTTCGTCATGACATACACGTTGCTTGCGAGCGTGGTGAAGTATCCGTTCTCAAGCAGCTGCGCCGGTTCTCACGGCAAGTACGGCTTCTTCTGTTCTGAGGCAGACGCTTATTGCCGTATTGCCGATGAACTGGGCATAATACGGCTGTCGGCACCCGGCGAGCCGATAAGGTACGCCCGCCATCCGCTGGTGTATCTCGTTGAGGCGGCGGACGACATATGCTATGAGATAATGGACATCGAGGACGCTCACAAACTGAAGATTCTCACTTACGGCGAGACCGAGAGTCTGCTGCTCGGATTCTTCGATGAGGACACCAGAAAATACATTCTCAGGCGCATAGTGGACGAGGATGTGACCGACGATAACGAGAAAGTGGTGTATATGCGTGCCCGTGTGATAGGGAAACTCGTGGCAGAGTGCACCCGTGCTTTTGTGGAGCACGAGGACGAGATAATGTCGGGAACGCTCAAAGGAAGCCTTATCGACCATACCGATCCGCTTGTGCGCGACGCTTACAGAGCCTGTGCCCGACTGAGCAGCGACAGGATTTACAACAGCAAGCCGGTGCTTGACGTGGAGCTGAGCGGCTACAGGATAATAGAGACATTGATGGAAACGCTCATCGAGGCGGCTCTCAGTCCGGAGAAGTTCCATTCCGGTCAGCTGCGCAAACGGTTCAGCAGCCAGTACGACATCAACAGCGACGACCTTGAGACACGTGTCATGGCGGTGATAGATTTCGTCAGCGGGATGACCGACGTGTTCGCTCTCGACATATATCAGAAGATAAACGGCACGTCGCTGCCTATTGTGTGACGTGTCGGCAGCATGTGAGCCGTTGCGTGAAAATGCCGATGGAATGGCGTAAAAACGCATGTCCGGGCTTCCGGCACAGAACGATTCCCAACCCCGAACATATACAGACACAAAAAACCGGAGCGCGTCGGGCGACTCCGGTTTTTCTTTATGGTGATGCTATATCAATAGCTCAGATCCTGCGGATTCTCTATTATGGAAGGTATTCTTTCGAATATAGCCTTGATGCGCTTCATGTCGAACTTCGGCGTACGGTCGTAATAGTAGATTCCGTTCTGCTCCTGCTCCACGTCGGTGAGCTGTGTATAGCAGAAGCCCACCACATGCTTGCTGTCTTTCAGAGCGTCTACCTCGTCCTGAAGAATCTTGTAGAAATCCTCCATCGACTTTATCTCAGAGCCGTAACCCCATGAGTTGCCCTTGCGCTCAGACTCGCGTATCCAAGCGAGACCGCCGAACTCATCGACCATGTAGGGCTGTCCGTCGTAGTGTGCGAGCCACTCTTTGCCGCCCCAAGTGTTGCGGTAAGGCTCCTTGCCGTGCTCGAAGGTGAACGCCTGTCTGAGCTTCTGCGGGTCGCGCTCGTAGTTGTGCACGCTCCAGATGTCGGTCTTCACGTGGCAGTCGCCGCTGGCGTCGTTCACCGGACGTGTGCTATCCATAGCCTTTGTTATGTTGTATATGTTCTCTACGAAGTGTGTGTATACGCCCGAGTTGTTGGCGTCCCATGTCTCGTTGAGCGGAGTCCATGTGACGAGAGACGGGTGGTTGCGGTCGCGCTCCACGAGCTCTGTCCATTCAGAGAGGAAGTTGCGCGCTGCCAGTTCGTTGTTCACGTCGAGTCCCCAGCTTGCCGATTCGCCCCATGTAAGGTATCCCAGCTTGTCAGCCCAGTAGTAATAACGCTCCTCGAAGCTCTTCTGGTGCAGGCGCGCGCCGTTGAAACCGGCTTCTTTTCCAAGCTGGATGTCCTTCTTGAGAGCCTCGTCCGATGGTGCTGTCCATATTCCGTCAGGATAATAACCCTGGTCGAGCACGAGACGCTGGAAGTAAGGCTTGTTGTTCAGATAGAAGTATCCGTTAGCCGTGTGCACCTTTCTCATGCCGGCATACGACTTCACCTCGTCTATTGTCTTGCCGTCCTTCACCACCTTGTATGTGATGTCGTAGAGGAAAGGAGACTCCGGACTCCACAGCTTCATGTTCTTCACAGGCAGCACGATGACCGAGTTGTTGGTGCAGTTGACTGTCTTTGATGCCACAGCCTTCTTTCCGTCGTACATTGTGACAACCAGTTTGTTGGTGTTGCTCTCGTTATAGAACTGCGGATAGATGACGAGTTGCTTCTGGTCGATGTCCGGAGTGGCGAATACAGACTTCAGTCCTTCCTTTGCCACTGCTTCCATCCAGACAGTCTGCCAGATGCCAGTCACGCGGGTGTAGTTGCATCCGCCCGAGTAGAAACCGAGGCTCTGCTTGCCTCCAAGCTGCTTGCGTCCGCGCAGATCGTCGTTCACCATCAGTACGAGATTGTGCTGATGACCAGCCTTCACATATTTTGTTATGTCCATGGAGAACGACGAGCCGGCACCGTAGTGGCGTCCTATGACAGTTCCGTCGATGAATACGTGCGCCTCATAGTCAACGGCTCCGAAGTTGAGAAGTATCTTCTTTCCGTCCCAGTCTGCCGGTATGCTGATTTTGCGATGATACCACATAGAGTTGATGAAGTCGGTGTGTTGCACTCCCGAGAGCGAGCTTTCCGGACAGAACGGCACGGTTATCTTTCCGTCGAAGCCCTCTGTCTTGTTCCATCCCTTATCCATACCGGTCCTTCCGAAGTCGAACGCGTAGGTCCATGTTCCGTTCAGGTTGATCCATGTGCTGCGCTCGAACTGCGGGCGCGGGTACTCCGGTCTCGGTGTCTGTGCTTCTGCGGTTGTGCCGGCAGACAACATTGTCGCAGCCAATGCAAAAGCAGATACAAGCTTTTTGATGTTCATGATAAATTGTATTTACTGTTTAGTTGATAATATAGGTTGTTTGAATGAGTCATTCCGGTGTGTCCGCAGAATCCGGAGTACGGCTGTCTGCCTGCGGCGTGTGACGAGGCGTCTCCGTCTTTTACGGACATATGCGCGCCGTGCGCGCTTTCTCTTTGTGTCTCGGATGTGGTATTGTTCCGCATTGCGGCATCCGCCCCGGCACGGAAGTGCCAGGACTGTCAGGTTGTCGCTCATTGGCGCACCTGTTTGGCGCGCCCTTCCCGCAGTCCTTGCGTAGGCTCTTGCGGCGTCGCGGCTGTCATTCCTTTTCCCTGTATATCACAGGACTCGCGCCGCTTGTTATCTTCAGAGCCTCCGGGTGCTCCTTTATGAAAGAGTCGATGTGGCGTATGCGCTTCTCTTCCAGAATCTCGTCGACGGTTATCAGAATGCCCGTCTCCTCCACATCTCCGAATCCGTAGTTGATGGCAGTGCCGAAGAGCTTCATCGTCGGGCTCAATCCCATGTAAGCGTTCACGAGCGGCGGTATGTTGTATCCCAGTTTCCTGATTTCCCGATTCAGTATTCTGTAGTCCTTCTTGAAGTCATCCTCGCAGAAAAGTTCCTTCAGTTCGCTCTCGTCAGTCTCTATTTTCAGCGGTTTCATCGGTATGATGAGGTTCTCCTTATCGTCGAAATGCTTTTTCAGGAAATAGAGAATCATGTCCCTTCCGCGTCTGATGTACGACGGGTACATGGTCATTTTTCCGAAGAAATATTTTATGTTCGGCCTTATCACGGTCAGTGCCCCGAGTCCGTCCCAGAGGTTGTCGAGGGCGAAAAGACTCTTCGAACCCATCCTCGAACTCTGATACTCGAGCGACACGAACGAGCGTCCCAGCTCCACGGTGTAAGGCATATACTCGTCGATGAACTTGTCGGAGAAGTGGAACATGTGGCTGGTGGCGAGTATGGGCTGCCTGTCCGCGTTCAGTTTCCAGTCTGTTCCGAGCATGTAGCGGTAGCCTCCTATTATCTCCTCCGCCTCCGGATTCCATACGATAAGCTGTTTGTAGCAGTTCTCACCAACGTCGAATTCGTCAATATCCATTGATTTCCCCGTACCGCCTCCCGCCTCGCGGAACGCTATTTCGCGCAGTCTTCCTATTTCCTTCATCACGTTCGGCGAGTTGTTCGCTGTGATGACGTATATCTCGTTGTGGCTTTTGTTCGTCATGCGCAGCTGTTTCTCAGGTGTGAGCTCGCTTTTGATGAGTTCCTTGCTGATAGGTTGGATTATGGCTTCTTCCATTTTGTTAGTTTATTATATGGATTTTTCTTTTCATGTTTATATGCTTCGCGGCAGTCGGACGTCATAGTCTGTAGACCATGTCCTGCACATATTTCGCCCATTCCATCGCTGTTTTCGACTTGTCGAATGTCTGCCACGGTATCGGTTTTCCTATCGCCACGCGGAACGACTTGTGCACGTTCTTGTACATTTCGTCTACGAGAAAGAGCATGGCAATATTGAACTTGATGTGCAGAGCCTTGCATACGTTGGCAAGACCGTAGAAAAAGTCGGAGTTGCGCCCGCCGAAGTGTATGGGCACTATGTCGCGTTTCGTCTCCACGCTTTTCGTTATGAACGTCTTCTTCCAGGGCAGGTCGTGTATCTGTCCGTCAATCTTGCGTGAGCAGATGCCTGCCGGAAACATCAGTATATGGTTGTCTCCGGAGAATCCCGCCTCCACCATCTCGGGGAAGCTCCGGCTTTGTTTCCCCGTCTTGTTGATGGGGATGCATAGCGGCGCGAGCCCGGGCAGATTCATGAGCAGGTCGTTCACGAGATATCTGAAGCGTCCGTCGTAGTGCCGTCCGATGATTGCGCCGAGCGCGACACCGTCCACTCCTCCGAGCGGATGGTTGGAGACGAACGTGTAAAGCCGCCCGTCGTTCTTGTCGGGCAGATTCTCCAGCCCTTCGATGTCGAGCGTCATGTCGAGGTATCTGGTGCATTCCTCGAGCCATTCCGTGCCCTTCTTGTCGCGGCTCTCCCACAGAAACCTGTTCACCTCGTCCTGATGTATGATGTGCTTCAGCCATCTCACGGCGACCGACGGCACATATCTGGCTTTCGTGCCCATCTTCTCGCGGATGATTCTGTCAAGATCTATGGTTCTCTCTGTTGTTTCGAGCATGCGTATAAATTACATTAATGTGGTGCAAAGTTATTATAAGTTTTTTAATATACTCATATTTTTGTATAAAAAAGTTCACTTGGTTGTGTTTTTGACATGACAATGTAAAACGGCTGATGGGTTATGACATCATTTTGAAAAACACCGTGACGCATACGGCACTCGGGAGCGAGGATGTGCGAGTGGGAGTTTCAGACAGGCTGATTCTGATTGTTCTGTTTAACAATTTTAAGTTAATTGATGTACGGAAAAGTCTTTGTCGCATGCCGGTAAGGCATATACGGACAGACGGAAGAATGTGCGGTTTTTGTCCATTTCATCGGTGTTGTGGCGCAATATGGCATTGTCTGGCGGATATGAAAACGGCTTTTGCGGCGCGAAAAAGCCTCTTCGGGCTTGCCGGAAAGCCTTTATGACAGTGCTGAAAAGCCTTTCCTGTGATGCGGAAGAGCCTTTTCCGTGAGCCGGAACAGGCTTTCCCGCGACGCTGTTTTTCTGAAAAGAACAGCGTGACGGTGTGTAGTGGGCTGACATACAATGGCTAACGGGCATGCGCGGATTTTCCGCTCATTTTGAGGGTGAGCTCCTTCCTGTGTGCTGATGCGCGGCTATGCCGGGTCTGTCGTTTAACAGAAGCGTTTCTGTAGTTGCGATATGTCAATTATAAAATCACCGTCAACCACCCCGGCTGAGCCTCCGGAAGATGGCACGGATGAGTCTGTGGTGAGGTTGTAAAAATTTATTTAAACTTTTGTGGAGAATAGTGGGTGAATGTGGAGTAATTTGTGTATCTTTGAAGCCTGATAACATTTAATTAGGTGAAAGTGCGTTTTATCGGTAACATAGAAGCCAGAACCGACGCCAAAGGGCGCGTTTTCCTGCCTGCGGTGTTCCGTAAGGAGCTGCAGCCGGTGTCGGACGACGGACTTGTGCTGCGCAAGGACGTATTCCAGCCATGCCTTGTGCTCTATCCCGCATCGGTGTGGAACGAGCAGATGGACGTGCTGCGCTCGCGACTCAACCGCTGGAACGCCGCCCACCAGCAGATATTCCGCCAGTTCGTGTCGGACGCCGAGATACTCACCATAGACGCCAGCGGCCGCATACTTCTGCCGCGCCGCTATCTTGCGATGGCAGGCATAAGCCAGTCGGTGAGGTTCATCGGCATGGGCGACACCATCGAGATATGGAGCAGCGAGAGCCTTCAGGCACCGTTCATGGACAGCACCGAGTTCGGCGCCGCGCTCGAGACGCTTATGCACGGCGGGTCAATCAGTACAGATGAAAGCAATACGACAGATAACAGATGAGGACGGCAAGCCCGTTGTGGCGGGCACATATCATGTGCCGGTGCTGCTGAAGGAGAGCGTGGACGGACTCGCCATACGCCCTGACGGCACGTATGTGGACGTGACGTTCGGCGGTGGCGGCCATTCGAGAGAGATACTCTCGCGCCTCGGCGAGGGCGGCAGGCTGTTCAGCTTCGACCAGGACGCCGACGCCGAACGCAACATCACGGACACCGGAAGCCGTTTCACTTTCGTGCGGAGCAATTTCCGCTATCTCGAGAACTGGATGCGCTATTACGGTGTGGAACATATAGACGGACTGCTTGCCGACCTCGGCGTGTCGTCGCACCACCTTGACGACGGGAGCCGCGGGTTCTCTTTCAGGTTCGACTCGCCGCTCGACATGCGCATGAACAAGCGTTCGGGCACTACCGCCGCCGACATTCTTGACTCTTACGACGAGGCACGTCTCGCCGATGTGATATACATGTACGGCGAGCTGCGGCAGTCGAGGCGCATAGCGGCAGCCGTTGTCAAGGCGCGCAGAGAGGCTCCGCTGGTCACCACGGGCGACCTTCTGAAGGTGGCAGAGCCGTTCATGACCCGCGGAAGGGAGAAGAAAGACATGGCACGTCTGTTCCAGGCGTTGCGCATAGAGGTGAACCACGAGACTGACGCCCTGCGTGAGATGCTCGCCTCGGCGGCACGTCTGCTGCGTCCGGGCGGCAGGCTGTCGGTCATAACCTATCACTCGATAGAAGACCGCATTGTGAAGAACATGATGAAATCGGGCAACGCCGAGGGCCGTGTGGAGCAGGACTTCTTCGGCCGCAGGCTCACGCCGTTCCGTCCGGCAGGCTGCCGTCTGACGGTGCCTTCTGACGTGGAGCAGGCTGCCAACCCGCGCAGCCGTAGTGCAAAACTGAGAGTAGCAGAGAAGATATGAGCGAAGAAGAGAAGAAAAAAGATACAGACCCCGTGGAGGTCTTGATGAACCTGAAGGAGCGTAAGCCCGAGTCTGACAAGACTGAACAGGACAGCGGCGCCGTGAAGGAGGACGAGGCGAAGCCTGAGACTCTCGCCGATGTCATCAGAGAGCATGCCATCGAAGGAGAGGAACCGCTCTCACGCAGTTTCACCTTGGGAAAAATACTCGGCGGCGACATCCTCAACACCGCCCCGATAAGGCGGCAGATAGGAGTGTTTCTGCTCATAACGCTTTTTGCGGTGATATATATATCCAACAGATACAGCTGCCAGCAGTATCTCATACAGATAGACAATCTGGACAAAGAACTGAAGGACGCCAAATACAAGGCACTCTCGAGCACCAGCCTGCTCACCGAGATGTGCCGCGAGAGCAGGGTGCTCGAACAGCTCAGGGTGAGCAAGGACAGCACGCTGCATATATCCAAACAACCTCCATACATAATAAACGTTCCGGAAAATGAGTAAGTTTGATTCGAAGAAGATAACCCCACGTTACAGTTTCATAGCCATCGTACTCATGTTTGTGGCAGTGTCGGTGGTGGGCAGGGCGATGTTCATCATGACCGCCAAGCGCGACTTCTGGCTCGATGTGGCTGACAGGGTGAAGGCTGACAGCGTGACGGTGAAGCCTACGAGAGGCAACATACTCAGCTGCGACGGACTGCTCATGGCGTCGTCGCTGCCCGAATATAAGGTGTTCATGGACTTCAGGGCTTTGCGCGAGGCAGGCAACGACTCGCTCTGGGAAGACAAGCTCGACTCCATATCGGCAGGTCTGAACGCCATCTTCCCCGAGAAGAAGGCGTCGGAGTTCAGGGCTCATCTGGAGAAAGGCAGGGAGAAGCAGAGCCGCCACTGGGCGATATGGCCCTCGCGCATCAATTATAACACCTATGTGGAGGTGAGGTCGCTGCCTGTGTTCAACATGAAGCTGAAGTACAGAAGCGGTTTCCACGTCGAGGAATACAACGCCCGCAAACGTGCCTACGGCTCGCTCGCCGGACGTACGCTCGGTGAGCTTTACGGAGCGAAGGATTCGGCGCGCTACGGACTGGAGCTTTCCTACGACTCGGTGCTGCGCGGCGTGGACGGCATAACCCACCGCCGGAAGGTGCTCAACAAGTTTCTCAGCATCATGGACACCCCGCCTGTAGACGGCGCGGACATAGTGACGACGATAGACGTGTCCATGCAGGACCTTGCGGAGAGGTCGGTCATCGACGAGCTGAAGAAGATAAACGGCAATGTGGGAGTGGCTCTCGTCATGGAGGTAGCCACGGGCGACATCAAGGCGATAGTGAACATGGAGAAGTGCGGAGACGGAGAGTACCGCGAGAGGAAGAACCATGCCGTGAGCGATCTGCTCGAACCGGGCTCCGTCTTCAAGACCGCCTCGATAATGGTGGCACTCGACGACGGAGTGGTGGACACCACGGCGCGTGTGGAGACAGGCGGAGGCGTGTGGCCCATGTACGGAAGGGAGATGCGCGACCACAACTGGAGACGCGGAGGCTACGGCATGCTCACGCTGCCGCAGACGCTCATGGTGAGCTCTAATGTGGGAGTGAGCCGCATCATAGACGACCACTACAGGAACAATCCGGAGAAGTTTGTGGAGGGCATATACCGTCTCGGACTTGCCGACGACCTGAAGATTCCGCTCGCAGGAGCGTCTCCGGCACGCATAAGGATGCCACGGAAGGAAGGACGGCAGTATGTCAACTGGAGCAAGACGGCACTGCCGTGGATGAGCATAGGATACGAGACCCAGATACCGCCCATATCGACCCTGACTTTCTATAACGCCATAGCCAACGGCGGACGTATGATGAGGCCGCGCTTCGTGAAGGCTGTGGTGAAGGACGGAAAGGTGATAGCCGAGTATCCGCCGCAGGTGATGAGAGAGAGAATATGCAAGCCGTCGACGCTCGGCAAGATACAGACCATACTGGAAAAGGTGGTGAGCCAGGGACTCGGAAAGAAGGCGGGCTCGCGCTCTTTCAAGGTGGCGGGAAAGACGGGGACTGCCCAGATATCGCAGGGAGCGGCAGGATATAAGAGCGGAACGGTGAACTATCTGCTCAGTTTCGCAGGATATTTCCCTGCCGACAACCCACGCTACAGTTGCATAGTGTGCATACAGAAGTCGGGACTACCGGCTTCCGGAGGCGGAATGAGCGGACTGGTGTTCCACAACATAGCCGAAGGCATAATGGCGCAGGACATCAAGCTGGATGTGCGGGACGCGCGCGACTCCACCTCTGTGCTTGTGCCCGACGTGAAAAACGGCAATATCCTTGCCGCCGACTATGTGCTCAAGTATCTCGGTTTCAAGCCGAGGGCTGACTGGAGCGGTTCTTATGCCGACGGAAATCCCATATGGGGAAAAGCCGAAAAAGACAAAGCCGGCGTAAGCCTTACACGCGAGAAGGTGGGCAACCTGCCGGGAATGCCCGACGTGAAGGGCATGGGCGCGCGCGATGCGGTGTACATCCTCGAAAGCCGGGGGCTGAAAGTGAGGCTCAAAGGACGCGGCAAGGTGGTGCAGCAGAGCATTCCCGCAGGTCATTCCACGCGCAAGGGCATGGTGTGCGAGCTCGTGCTGAGTTAGCGTATAGTGAAGAAAACGACAAAAAACAATAATATATGGAACTGAGAAAACTTCTGAAAAACATAAAGCCTGTTGCCATAAAGGGTAACGAGGACATAGACGTGACAGGCGTGAACATCAACTCGCGCCTTATAGGCAAGGGCAACCTGTTCATCGCGATGAAGGGAACGCAGGTGGACGGACACCGGTTCATCGGCGGTGCCGTTGAAGCCGGAGCCGTCGCTGTGATGTGTGAGGAACTGCCGTCTGAGCTTGACAACGGTGTGACCTACGTGCAGGTGGAGTCCACGGAAGACGCCGCGGGCAAGGTGGCGACAGTGTTCTACGGCGAGCCTTCAAAAAAGCTGAAGCTCGTGGGAGTGACAGGGACGAACGGAAAGACCACCATCGCCACCTTATTATATAATATGTTCACAAAGCTGGGCTACAAGTGCGGACTGCTCTCTACGGTGTGCAACTATATCGTGGACGAGAAGGTTCCAGCCGACCACACCACGCCCGACCCGATAGAACTCAACGCCCTGCTGGCACGCATGGTGGAGGCAGGATGTGAGTATGCGTTCATGGAATGCAGCTCGCATGCCATCGCGCAGAAGCGCATAGGCGGTCTGCACTTCGCAGGAGGAGTGTTCACCAACCTCACGCGCGACCATCTGGACTACCACAAGACGTTCGAGAACTACCGCAATGCCAAGAAGGCGTTCTTCGACGGACTGCCCAAGACGGCTTTCGCCATAACCAACGCCGACGACAAGAACGGAATGGTTATGGTGCAGAACACCAAGGCAGTGGTGAAGACATACTCCACGCGCTCCATGGCAGACTTCAAAGGCAGGCTGCTGGAGTGTCATTTCGAGGGTATGTATCTCGAGATAGACGGCAGGGAAGTGGGAGTACAGTTCATCGGGAAGTTCAATCTGAGCAACCTGCTCGCTGTTTACGGCGCGGCGGTGATGCTCGGACAGAAACCGGAGGACGTGCTGCTGGTGCTCAGCACGCTGCACAGCGTGAACGGAAGGCTCGAACCCATACACTCGCCGGAGGGCTTTACGGCTATTGTGGACTATGCCCACACGCCCGATGCCCTTAAAAACGTGCTCGGCGCGATACATGAGGTGCTGGACGGACGAGGACATCTGATAACCGTATGCGGCGCCGGCGGCAACCGCGACAAGGGCAAACGCCCGCTCATGGCGCAGGAAGCCGTGGCTCAGAGCGATAAGGTTATCATCACAAGTGACAACCCTCGGTTTGAGGAACCGCAGGATATCATCAACGACATGCTTGCCGGACTGAACGCGCAACAGATGAAGAAGGTGATAAGCATAGCCGACAGGAGGGAGGCTATACGCACGGCTTGCATGATGGCAGGCAAGGGCGACGTGGTCCTTATAGCCGGAAAGGGACATGAGGACTATCAGGAGATAAAGGGCGTAAAGCATCATTTCGACGACCACGAGGTTGTCAGGGAGTTCATCGGGACGGAAGAGAAGAAATCCTGACAGACTCCTGTGCGTTGGGGAGATAATCAAAGTAAAAGCGAAAAAACAATAAAACGAAAAGCAAATGTTATATTATTTGTTCAGATTTCTTGAAGAATATGGCATTTCCGGAGCCCATCTCTGGGGATACATATCGTTCAGGTCGCTTCTGGCACTGATGCTGTCGCTTGTCATTTCGGCATGGTTCGGCGAGAGATTCATAAAGTATCTGCGCTCGAAACAGATTACCGAGACGCAGCGCGCGGCTGATGTGGACCCGTTCGGAGTGCAGAAGATAGGCGTGCCGTCGATGGGAGGAGTGATAATAATAGTAGCCATTCTCGTGCCGGTGCTGCTGCTCGGCAGGCTGCGCAACATTTATCTCATTCTCATGATAGTGACAACGGTGTGGCTCGGACTGCTCGGCGGACTTGACGACTATATCAAGATATTCCGCCGTAACAAGGAAGGACTGAAGGGACGGTACAAGATTGTGGGGCAGGTGAGCATCGGACTGATTGTCGGACTGGTGCTGTGGATGTCGCCGGACGTGAAGATGAACGAGAATCTCGCCATCGAGAAACAGGGCAGCGAGATAGTGGTGAAGCACCGCACTGAAGCCCGCAAGTCGCTCAAGACCACCATACCGTTCGTGAAGGGACATAATCTGGACTACTCGCACATCATGGGTTTCTGCGGAAAATACAAGACCGCGGCGGGGTGGATACTCTTTGTCATCATGACGATATTTGTCGTCACGGCTGTGTCTAACGGTGCGAACCTTAACGACGGGATGGATGGCATGTGCGCGGGGAACTCTGCCATCATCGGCGTCACGATAGGAATACTCGCCTATGTGAGCAGTCACATGGAGTTCGCGAACTATCTTAACATAATGTATATCCCCGGTTCGCAGGAGCTTGTGGTCTTCATGTGTGCCTTTGTGGGCTCGCTCATCGGATTCCTATGGTATAACGCATATCCGGCACAGGTGTTCATGGGAGACACGGGGTCGCTCACCATCGGAGGAATAATAGCCGTATCGGCGATCATAATACATAAGGAGCTCATGCTGCCCATACTCTGCGGCATATTCTTTGTGGAGAGCCTGAGCGTCATCCTGCAGGTTTATTACTATAAACTCGGAAAACGTCACGGGGTGAAACAGCGCATATTCAAGCGCACACCCATCCATGACAACTTCCGTACACAGCAGGAAATGCTCGACCCTGACTGCAAGTATCTCATGAAAAAGCCCAAAGGCGCCATTCATGAATCAAAGATAACCATACGCTTCTGGATTATATCGATAATCCTGGCGGCAATGACTATAATAACACTGAAAATAAGATAAAAACGCGGTTGACGTCTCAACCATCATGATATGAGTAGAATCGTAGTTCTGGGAGCCGGAGAGAGTGGAGCCGGCGCAGCCGTATTGGCGAAAAAAGAGGGGTTCGACGTGTTTGTAAGTGACATGTCCGCCATAAAGGACAAGTATAAGAAGATGCTCGACGACCATGGCATAGAATGGGAGGAAAAGCAGCATTCGGAGGACAGGATTCTGAATGCCGACGAGATAATAAAGAGTCCCGGCATACCCAAGGAGGCTCCTATGGTGAGAAAAGCCGTGGAGAAGGGCATCGGAATAATAAGTGAGATTGAGTTCGCAGGGCGTTACACGTCGTCGAAGATGGTGTGCATAACGGGCAGCAACGGCAAGACCACTACAACGTCTTTGATTTATCATATCTTCAAGACAGCCGGACTGGACGTGGGACTGGCAGGAAACATAGGCAACTCGCTTGCCTTGCAGGTGGCTGAGGATCCGCACGACTGCTACGTGATAGAGCTTAGCTCGTTCCAGCTGGACGACATGTACGACTTCCGTGCCAACATCGCCATATTGCTGAACATAACGCCCGATCATCTCGACCGTTATGACAATTGCATGCAGAATTATATTGACGCCAAGATGCGCATACTGCGCAACCAGACAGAAGACGACTGTTTCATATATTGGAATGACGATCCTGTGGTGACGAAGGAACTGCCCAAGTATGACGTCAAGGCTGCAAAATATGCTTTCTCCGAGACGAGGAACGACGCGTGTGCCGCATTTATAGACAACGGGACATACGAGATAGTGAGTCCGGGGCATTTCGTCATGCCGCAGGAAGAGCTATCGCTCAGAGGCAAACACAACATGTACAACTCCATGGCTGCCGGTATTGCCTCCATGGCGGCGGGAATCGACGGCGCGACACTGCGCAAGTGTCTGGGTGACTTCCCCGGAGTGGAGCACCGTTTGGAGAAGGTCGCAGTTGTAGACGGTGTGCAGTATATCAACGACTCAAAGGCAACCAACGTGGACGCATGCTGGTATGCGCTTGAAAGCATGACCGCTCCGACGGTTCTTATCATCGGTGGAAAGGACAAGGGCAATGACTACAACGAGATAAAGGACATGGTGTTGAGGAAGTGCAGGGCGTTGGTGTATCTCGGAGCGGACAATACCAAGCTTCACAAATTCTTCGACGGACTGGGTCTTCCGGTACGCGACACCGACAACATGAGTGATTGTGTGAAGGCGTGCCGTGAGCTGGCACATACCGGAGACACTGTCCTGCTGAGTCCGTGTTGCGCAAGTTTTGACCTGTTCAGGAACATGGAAGACCGCGGCGAGCAGTTCAAGGCTCTTGTAAGGGCACTGTAGGCGGGCGTTATCGGATGGAAACAAACAAAAGAAATCGGCTATGAACAAGACTTTTGGAAACATATTCAAAGGCGACAAGGTGATATGGATGGTTTTCTTTTTCCTTTGTATCATCAGCATAATAGAGGTTTATTCTGCCTCTTCGCAGCTGACATACAAAGGCGGAAACTATGTTGCGCCTGTCCTGAAGCACATAAGCATTCTGCTGATGGGCATCTTCTTCATGGTGGTGACGCTTAATATAAAGTGCAAGTATTTCAGAATCGTCCTGCCGCTCATGCTCGGTCTGTCATTCGTGGCACTCATAAGCGTCTATATAGTGGGGCAGATGACCAACGGGGCACACCGGTGGGTGACGGTGATGGGCATTCAGTTCCAGCCGTCTGAGATAGCCAAGGGCACACTTGTACTGGCTGTGTCGCAGATTCTGAGTGCGATGCAGACCGATAAAGGAGCCGACAAGCAGGCTTTCAGATATATATTGACGGTATGCATGTTCTTCATTCCGCTCATCATGCTTGAGAATCTTTCCACGGCGGCATTGCTTTGTATAGTGGTTTTCATGATGATGCTCATAGGACGTGTGCCTGCTACACAGCTCGGGAAACTGCTCGGGATAACTACTCTTTTCATATCCGGTGTCTTCGCAATGGTCATGTTTTTCGGCACGGACAGGCAAAGGGAGAATTCCGTGTCCGACGTTGACACGACGCAGGTTGTCGCCGAAAACGATAAGGAGGAGTCAGTGGTGGAGAAGGTGTTCCACCGTTTCGACACGTGGAAGGCACGTATAGATGATTTCATATACAACAAACCGCTTAAAGCGGAGGAGGTGGATCTTGACAAAGACGGGCAGTGGGCACATGCCAATATAGCGATAGCGTCATCCAACATTACCGGTAAGGGACCGGGAAACTCTGAGGAATGCGATTTCCTTTCGCAGGCGTTCTCTGATTTCATCTATGCCATCATAATAGAGGAAACGGGTATTTTCGGTGCGGTGTTCGTGGCGATGCTATACATTATATTATTGTTCAGGACAGGACGGATAGCCAACCGGTGTGAGAACAACTTCCCGGCGTTCCTCGCCATGGGGCTTGCACTCCTGCTTGTGACGCAGGCTCTTTTCAACATGTGTGTTGCCGTGGGACTCGCTCCGGTGACTGGCCAGCCGCTTCCGCTTATAAGCAAGGGCGGTACTTCTACTATTATAAATTGTGTATATATAGGAGCCATCCTGAGCATCAGCCGTTCTGCAAAGCGCAGAGGGCAACAGGAAGAGAAACCGGAAGCAGCCGGTGCGATGGTGGATGATGTGATGCGGCGCGGAATAAAAACCGCGTGATGAATTCTATTATTGTGAGAAAATGATTAATTTTGTCATTTGAAAGAGGTGAATCAAAATGGACAGAGAGCAGAAAGAACTTAGAATAATAATAAGCGGAGGCGGAACAGGCGGACATATATTTCCGGCTGTGTCTATTGCCAACGCCATAAAGGCAAAGCGTCCGGACGCGAAGATACTGTTTGTCGGCGCTTTGGGCAGGATGGAAATGCAGCGCGTGCCGGCAGCAGGATACGATATTAAAGGTTTGCCGATATGCGGTTTCGACCGCAAGAACATGTTGCGCAACGTCATTGTGCTCTATCGCATATGGAAAAGTCAGCGCATGGCGCGTAAGATAATAAAGGAGTTCAGACCTATGGCGGCTGTGGGTGTCGGCGGATATGCAAGCGGTCCGACATTAAACCAGTGTGCCTCAATGGGTATTCCGTGCCTCATTCAGGAACAGAATTCTTATGCCGGTGTCACAAACAAGCTTCTCGCGAAAAAGGCAAAGCGTATTTGTGTGGCTTATGAAGGCATGGACCGCTTCTTTCCGGCAGACAGGATAGTAATCACCGGCAACCCTGTCAGGCAGTCGCTTATAGAGAACAGCATGAGCCGGGAGGACGCTGTCAGGTCGTTCGGACTCGATCCTCAGAAGAAGACAATACTTCTTGTGGGAGGCAGTCTCGGCGCACGTACGGTGAACGAAAGCATCATGCAGCATCTTGACTTGGTGGAGAGCAGTGGCGTGCAGTTCATATGGCAGACCGGAAAGTATTATAATGCCGCCATTATGGAGCAGCTTGGCGCGCATAAAGAGATGCCTATGCTGAAGGTGACAGACTTCATCAGCGACATGGGTGCGGCTTACAAGGCTGCCGACCTGGTGATAAGCCGTGCGGGAGCAAGCTCCATCAGTGAGTTCTGCCTTATAGGAAAACCGGTCATTCTTGTGCCTTCCCCCAATGTGGCGGAGGACCATCAGACAAAGAATGCGATGGCTCTTGTAAACAAAGATGCGGCTCTTTATGTGAAGGATGCCGACGCTCCGCATTCCTTGTTGGCATTGGCTGTCGACACGGTCAAGGATTCCGACCTCCTTTCAAGGCTGAGTGCGAACATCCGCAAACTCGGAAAGGAGAACTCGGCGGAAGTCATCGCTGATGAGGTGATAAGGCTTGCGGAAAGCTGAACTCTGTCTTTTAACTTAAAAGAATATGGAACTTAAGGATATAAAATCTGTATATTTCATCGGAGCCGGAGGCATTGGCATGAGTGCCTTGGCACGTTACTTTATGCACAAGGGTGTTGTCGTGGCTGGCTATGACAAGACACCGTCCGCGCTTACAGCCCAACTTGAGAAGGAAGGCATGCTTCTTCATTATGAGGAAGATGTCGACTCAATACCTCAGGCGTGCCGCAATGCATCGTCATGCCTTGTCGTTTATACTCCGGCAATACCTTCCACGCATAAAGAACTGGTGTTTTTCAGCGAGCATGGTTTTGAGATTGAAAAGCGCGCACAGGTCCTCGGCACACTTACAAGAACCCATAAGGGGTTGTGTGTAGCCGGAACTCACGGCAAGACAACGACGTCTGCAATATGTGCGCACATCATGCATCAGAGCCATCTTGACAGCAACGCGTTCCTCGGAGGCATTCTGAAAAACTACGGAACAAACTATATTCTTTCACGCAACAGCGATTATGTAGTGATAGAGGCAGACGAGTTCGACCGCTCTTTCCATTGGCTGCGTCCATGGATAAGCGTCATCACTGCCACCGACCCTGACCATCTCGATATTTACGGGACCAAAGAGGCGTATCTCGAGAGTTTCAGACATTATACGACTCTTATACAGCAGGGCGGCGCCCTTATCATACATAAGGGTCTTGAGATGCGGCAGCAGGTGCAGGAAGGTGTGAGAGTGTACGAATACAGCCTTGATTCCGGAGACTTTCATGCCGAGAATGTAAGAATCGGCAACGGAGAGATAACGTTCGATTTCGTATCTCCGATAGAGAATGTGAGTAATATCGGGCTTGGACAGCCCGTACCGATAAATATTGAAAACAGTATAGCCGCAATGGCGATGGCGCAGCTTTGCGGATGCACGGCAGAGGAACTGAAGTACGGACTGAAGACCTATCGTGGTGTGGAAAGGCGTTTCGATTTCAAGATAAAGACCGACAAGCTTGTCTTCCTTTCCGATTACGCACATCATCCGAAGGAAATCTATCAGAGCGCGCGCAGCATACGGCAGTTGTATTCCGACCGTAAGATAACGGCGATATTCCAACCGCATCTCTACACACGTACCCGTGACTTCTACAAAGACTTTGCTGATGCGCTGAGCCAGCTTGATGAAGTGATACTCTGTGACATCTATCCGGCGCGCGAACAACCCATACCCGGAGTCACGAGCAAGCTTATCTACGACAATCTGAAGCCCGGAGTGCAAAAGAGCATGATACACAAGGAGGACGTGCTTGACCTTGTCAAAAGCCGTGACTTCGATGTGCTGGTTGTTCTCGGAGCCGGAGATCTGGACAATTACGTGCCGCAAATCACAAAGATACTTGAGTCCAAGTGAAGCTGAACTGGAAAAGAACATTCATCATTCTGACCGATGTAGTGCTTGGCATTTATATCGTTCTCGCTTTCACCGCGTTCAACAAGCCCGATGAAACGGCTAAGAAATGCACCCGTGTGAACATTTCAATAGCCGATGAGAGCAACAACGGCTTTATAACTGTCGCCGAAATAAAGAAGCGTCTTGTCGCCGGTGGCATTTATCCAAAGGGACAACCATTGCGCTATGTCGACGCCCGCAAGATAGAGGAACGCCTGAAGATGAGTCCGTTTGTGAAGACAGCCGAGTGCTACAAGACTCAGGACGGGCAGGTGTTCATCAACATCACGCAGCTGTTGCCGGTCATACGGATAAAGGCGGACAACGGTGATGATTATTATGTTGACGACAAGAACAGCGTCATGCCAAACTCATCGTATGTCAGCAACCTTATTATAGCAAGCGGAAGTATCACTCCCGGTTTTGCGACAAACTACATATCCCCTATGGGAAAGACGCTTATGGCGAACGATGTGTGGCGTAATCTCGTCGAACAGATACATGTTCTTCCTGGAGGCGGTGTCGAACTCGTCCCGCGCGTCGGCGACCATATCGTATACATCGGACGTCTTCCGGATTTTCAGAAAGGCGTAAGTCATGAGAAACTTATATCCGACTACGTCTCGAACAAGATGACACGGCTGGTCAAGTTCTACAAGTACGGACTCTCACATGCCGGTTGGAACAGGTACTCTTACGTCAATCTCGAGTTCGACAATCAGATAATCTGTAAGAAACGTCCGCACAGGACGGTAGTCTACAAGTCCCATCCGGCACCTCAGACCGTTAATGCCCATCCTTCGGAAACAACTGTAAAACCGGCTGCCGGACGGCAGGAGAGGACTCAGAAACAGCAACAAACCGAACACAAGAAAAAACATTATAACGTATGGCAAATGAATTTATAGTAGCAATAGAGCTTGGATCATCCAAGATGACCGGCATGGCAGGAAGGAAAAACTCCGACGGTAGCATATCCGTTATTGCTGCCGTGAAGGAGGATGCCGCCTCTTGCATACGCAAAGGTGTCGTTTATAATATTGACAAAACAGCCCTATGCCTGACCAATATCATCAACAAGCTGAAGATGATTCTCAAGACGGAAGTGGCTCAGGTATATGTCGGAGTGGGAGGAAGGAGCATCCACAGCGTGCGTAATATAATACAGAAAGACCTGCCTTCAGACACCATTGTGTCGCAGGATCTTGTCAATGAGATAATGGACATCAACCGTGGAGTGACTTATCCCGACTATGAGATACTCGATGCCATAACGCTCGAATACAAGGTTGATTCCCAATACCAGATTGACCCCGTAGGCATACAGTCCTCACACATTGAGGGCAACTTCCTCAATATACTGTGGCGGAAGTCGTTCTACCGCAGTCTGAACAAATGCTTCGACAATGCCGGCATCGCGATAGCTGAAATGTATCTCTCGCCTCTTGCCATGGCTGACGCTGTGCTTACAGAGACCGAGAAACGCTCAGGGTGCATGCTCGTTGACATTGGAGCCGACACGACCACCGTATCTGTATACTATCGCGACATACTCCGTCACATTGCGGTCATTCCTCTCGGCAGCGGCAACATCACGAAAGACATCGAGTCGTTGCAGATGGATGAGGCTGAGGCGGAAAGGATGAAGCTTAAATACGGCAGCGCATACACCGACAACGCCGACATAGACAACACCATGATGCTTCCTATCGACCCGGAGCGTTCTGTAGACAACCGCACCTTCGTCGAGATTGTCGAGGCGCGGGTCAAGGAAATAGTGGAAAACGTATGGGCGCAGGTGCCCAACGAATATTCCGACAAGCTTTTGGGAGGTATCATCCTCACAGGAGGAGGCTCCAATATGACCAACATCGACGTCGTCTTCAGGCAGACAACACACATCGAGAAAGTGCGTGTCGCCAAGTTCGTGCATGCAAGCATAACGCCTTCATCGCCCAAGACGGTCATACCGCACGACGGAACGATGAACACCATATGCGGACTTCTTCTTAAAGGAGACATGAACTGTGCAGGCGAGGCAATATCAGACGACATATTCGGAAGCGCGCAGCAGAATGCTCAAAGCAACAGTGCGCAGCGTCAGCCTTCCGCTCCCGGCGGTGGTGTCATCAACCGTAAGGAAGAGGAGGAGCGTCGCCGCAAGGAGGAGGAAGAACGCCGCCGCAAGGAGGAAGAGGAACGTAAGGCTCAGGAAGAGAAGGCTGAGCAGGAACGGCTCGAGCGCGAGGAGCAGAAGAAAAACTCGTCAACCAATAAGTTCAAGGAGTCAATGAAGAAGTTCTTCAAGTCGCTTGTGGCTCCCGAAGATCAGTAAACCGGATAAAACAAAATATTATGGATCACAATAATACAAGCTCCCCGATGGTGGATTTCGGACTCCCCACGAAGGAAAATACGATTATAAAGGTAATCGGTGTAGGCGGAGGCGGCGGCAATGCTGTCAATCATATGTACCGCCAGGGCATTCACGATGTGTCGTTTGTGCTCTGTAATACCGACAATCAGGCTCTTAACGACTCTCCCGTTCCGGTGCGTCTGCAGCTCGGCAAGGAGGGACTCGGAGCAGGCAACAAACCGGAAAAGGCACGCCAGGCAGCCGAAGAGAGCATAGAGAGCGTGAAGAACATGCTCAGCGACGGCACCAAGATGGTGTTCATCACTGCCGGTATGGGCGGTGGAACAGGCACCGGCGCCGCTCCAGTGATAGCGCGTATATCAAAAGAACTTGGCATCCTCACTGTCGGAATCGTAACCATCCCGTTCCGTTTCGAGGGCGCGCGCAAGATAGACCAGGCTCTTGACGGTGTCGAGGAGATGGCAAAGCATGTCGACGCGCTGCTTGTCATCAACAACGAAAGGCTGCGCGAGATATATCCCGAACTGCCTGTGCTCGAGGCGTTCGGCAAGGCTGACGACACGTTGAGCGTAGCGGCGCGCAGCATAGCCGAGATAATCACCAACCACGGACTGATAAACCTCGACTTCAACGACGTGAAGACTGTCCTTAAAGACGGCGGAGTGGCAATCATGAGTATGGGTTACGGTGAAGGCGAAGGACGTGTGCGCAAAGCCATTCAGGACGCCCTCAACTCGCCATTGCTCAACGACAACGATGTGTTCAACTCGAAGAAGATACTGCTCAGCATCAATTTCTGCAACGAGAACGGTGACAACTCCGGTCTTATGATGGAGGAGATGAATGATGTCAACGACTTCATGGAGCGTTTCGGCAGCGATTTTGAGATAAAGTGGGGTGTGGGCATAGACTCCGAACTGGGTAAAAAGGTGAAGGTGACCATTCTTGCCACCGGATTCGGAATAGAGAATGTGGACGGCATGAACAAACATCTGAAGAAACACACTCAGGAAGAAGTTGACCGCCTCGCACGTGAGGAAGACAACAAAATCGCGCTTGCCAACCGGCGCGACCGCTATTACGGACGTGACGGAGGCAACATGCAGAACAAGCGCAGACCACATATCTTCCTCTTCTCACCGGAGAGTCTCGACAACGAGGACATCATCCTTGCCGTCGAGAACACGCCTACATACAAGCGCACCCGCCAGAAACTCGACGAGATACGCCAGCTTTTGGTGGCAAAGACTCCCGTGCGCGACGAGAAGGACAGCGGCGAACCCATACAGGGATTGATAAGTTTTACTTAAAAACAACATATTATGACACTTTTCGATAAAGTAAGCGAAGACATAAAAGAGGCTATGAAAGCCCGCGACAAGGTGCGTCTTGAGACGCTGCGCAACATAAAGAAGGTATTCCTCGAGGCAAAGACAGCTCCGGGAGCCAACGACACTCTTGAGGACGCCGATGCGTTCAAGATACTCCAGAAGCTTGCCAAGCAGGGACGGGAGTCAGCCCGCACTTATACAGACAACGGCCGTCAGGATCTTGCCGACGCCGAACTCGCGCAGGCGGCAGTCATAGAGGAGTATCTGCCGAAGCAGCTCGGCGAGGACGAGATAGAGGCTGAGGTGAGGAAAGTCATTGCCGATACCGGTGCCCAGAGCATGAAAGACATGGGCAAGGTCATGGGCATTGTCTCTAAGCAGCTTGCCGGACGCGCTGACGGCAGAGCCATCTCGGCTGTGGTGAAGCGTCTGCTCGCCTGATTGTCTTACGCAACAGAATGCAAGCTCCGGTCGCTGTCACGCGGTGCCGGAGCTTTTCTTTGTCTCACATGCCGTCAGGCTTGTCTTTTATCATATACTTTACGGATATATTTGCATTATAATCCTAAAAAGGCATACTGTGCCTGTGATATTCAGAATTATTTTCCTTATTTTTGCATTATCATAACTGTCGCCGTGTGCATCATGCCTTTTTGCATGCCTTTATTCACATCCCGACGACACTCTGACCCAAAAAACGACATTATGAAAATACAGATTATAAACGGTCCCAACCTCAATCTGCTCGGCAGACGCGAGCCCGGCATATACGGCAACCGCGCGTTCGAGGACTGGCTACAGACGCTCCGCGCGGCTTATCCCGATGTGGAGTTCGGCTATTTTCAGAGCAACATAGAGGGCGAGCTCATCGACATGATGCAGCAGACAGGCTTCTCCTGCGACGGCATAGTGCTCAACGCCGGAGCCTACACCCACACAAGCATAGCCCTGCAGGACTGCATACGCTCGCTCGACGCACCCGTCATCGAGGTGCATATATCCAATGTCCACAAGCGGGAGGAGTTCCGTCACCGTTCCATGATTTCGTGCGCGTGTGCCGGAGTCATCTGCGGCTTCGGTCTCGACTCCTACCGTCTTGCAGTGGAAGCGTTGATAGGCATCGCCCGTCAGAAAGGAACATAGGCTCGGAACGGCTTTTATGCAGATATCAGACAATAAGGAAATGGACACCACACTCGAATCATACATACTCAGCCACATCGACCCGGAGGGCGACTACCTGCACCGTCTCTACCGTGCCACCAACATCCACACCATCCACGGACGCATGGCGAGCGGTCATCTGCAGGGGCGTCTGCTCAAGATGCTTGTCACAATGATACGTCCGCGCAACATTCTTGAGGTGGGCACATTCAGCGGCTACAGCGCCATCTGCATGGCGGAGGGACTTGAGGAAGGCGGCAAGGTGTGGACGTTCGAGATAAACGACGAACAGGAAGACTTCACCCGCCCGTGGATAGAAGGCTCGCCCGTGTCAGACAAGATAAAGTTCATCATCGGCGATGCCATAACCATGGCTCCCAGTCTGGGCGTTGTGTTTGACATGGCGTTTGTCGACGGCGACAAGCGCACGTACGTCGAGACTTACGAGATGACGATGTCTGTCCTGCGGCGGGGCGGATACATCATCGCCGACAACACTCTCTGGGACGGTCATGTGACCGACCACGCCTACGACCGCGACAGTCAGACGGCAGGCATACGCCGTTTCAACGACCATGTCGCAGCCGACCCGCGTGTGGAGAAGGTGATACTTCCGTTGCGCGACGGACTTACCATAATAAGGAAAATAAGCGAATAACAGAAACCATACTATTATATCATTATGAAGAAAACCATTACCAAGACTGCAATCATGCTGTCGCTGCTCGTTGCCGGAGCCGCCGACCTCTACGCACAGTCGGCAATCTACGCATGCGGACACATACGACGCACACGCGAGACAGCAATAACCAATCTGAAGAACTCGGGCTACACCACGGCAATTCTCTTCAATGTGAACGTCGAGAAAGACGGTTCGCTCACTACAGACTTCAGTTGGGACACACAGACTGCCGCCGAGGCGGGAGGCATAATATGCCAGAACGGCGAGTATGTGTTCGACAGATACCAGCCCCACTATGTGGACGACATCAAGTCGCTCGTCACACAACCCACCACCATAAGCCGTCTGGAGATATGCATCGGAGGCTGGGGCAACGGCTCATACGGCAACATCCGCGACTTCATCAACCGTTACGGGACGGGCGAGGAGACCGTGCTCTACAGGAACTTCAAGGCTCTGAAGGAAATGATACCGGAGATTGAGGCTGTGAACAACGACCAGGAGCAGGACTACGACGTCGAGACTGCCGTGAAGTTCCACCGCATGCTCGCCGATATAGGATACAAGACAACTGTCGCTCCCTACATGAACAGAAGCTACTGGCAGGTGCTTGTCAGACGCCTTAACGAAGTGCCGGGCACCTGCGACCTCGTTTATCTGCAGACATACGGCGGCGGTGCGGGCAACAAGCCGTCCGACTGGAAGGTTTTCGGAGATATTCCCATGTACATAGGTTACGACTGTGAGGCAAGCGGAAACCTCTCCGAGATGGAGAGCCGCTTCAAGAACTGGCGCGACGCGGACGGTGTTCAGGGCGGATTCCTGTGGAACTACAACAGCGAGGCGCGCAATGTCAATGAGTGGGCGACGGCAATCAACCGCATATTCCCCACAAAGACGGTAGACAAGGCTGCCGCGCGCTTCTATCAGGACATTAACTACGGAGGATACTGGGTGACGCTGCCGGAAGGCTCTTTCAGCAGGACGGAGATGGCGCTTTACGGCATACGCGCCAACGACATCACTTCCTTCAGACTCCAGCCGGGCCATAAGGTGACGATGTATTCGGGCGACAACTTCGACGGTGCGTCCGTCACGTTCACCGAAAGCAGCGAGTGGATCGGCTCCGAGTGGAACGACCGTGTGTGCTCCATGAAGATAGAGTCTGTCGGTACAGGCATAGGCGGCGTTGACGCAGACGCTTCCGACGCACTCGCGGCAAGCCTTGGCGCGGACGGCACTGCCGTAATTGTGAGCGGAGCCGCAGCCGGCAAGGTGGAACTGTACAGTGTGGCAGGCGACAAGGTGTGTGAGACTGCGGTGTCGGCTGACGGCAGTGCGGAGCTGTCAGTGGCGTCGCTTCCGGCTGGATTGTATGTGGTGAAGGCTGCCAACGGTTCGGCAAAGGTGCTGAAACGCTGACAGTCTGCGTCGGCATAAGCACTTTTTCCGGAGCCTGCGCACAGGTGGCTCCGGGCGTGAAAGCCCCATGCCCTGAGTCACGTCAAGGCTGCGGACACATGGCAAGCCACTGCTTGCGCTCTCTTTCGTCCATACGCTCTATGGCGTAGCGCAGGGTGGTGCGGCTCATTCCGTCATAATTCTGTTTCAGGAAAGCGCGCAGCATGTTCATGTCGCGCTTTCCCATTTCCCTAAGCATCCACCCCACGGCTTTGTGCATAAGGTCGTGGGGATGTTTTTTCAGTCTCTCCGCATAGCGCAGCACATATCTGAAGTCGCCCCTGCGTGTCGGTTCGATGGTCGACACCATCGCTATGCGCTGTTCCCACATGCACGTGCTGTCGGCAAGACGGTCCATCACGGCTGTCTTTTCCTCCTCCGTCGACACAGCCGGTGTGACGAGCCAGAGCCCCGTTATCTTTCCTGCGGAGAGGTCCACAAGGTCCCAGTTGTTTGCCTGACGGGCATGTCTGAGATAAAACCTCACTATTCTCTCGCGCTCCTTCATGCCTGCCGGTTTGTCTGTCATGCCGCGCAGAGTCAGCCGTCTCATCTGTTCGGCAAGTATGAGCAGTCCGCACAGCCTTATCTCATGCCACGGTGAGTATATCAGTTTCTCCGTTTCCGCCATCTCCATGTCTGCCGCCTCGGCAACCACACTCCGTGTCTGCGGCACCCGTATGCCCAGAAACTCGTCGCTCTCGCCATACTCTCCCGGGGCGGTCTTGAAGAATCTCATCAGCGTCTCGCGCTGTCTTTCGTCTGCCATAGCCTTCATGCGTGCCGTCACTTCGGCTGCAGTGTCCATTGTCGTTATTCGCATTGTTCTTACGGTTTTGTCTAACCACGGACCGGTCCGTGTGAAAATAAAAAGTTGCAGCGTTTCTCCTATGATGTCATAACGCTGCAACGTGATATCATTGTCTCATGTCACTCCTACCAGTTGGAGTCTGCTCCGCCTCCTCCCGAGTCACCCCCGCCGAAGTCACCGCCTGAGAATCCGCCTCCTCCGAAGCCTCCTCCGCGTCCGCGTCCGAGCAGCGAGCCGAGGAGAATGCCGTTGAGAAGTGCCCCCGTACTGTCTCCGCCGTCGTCGTCAAGACGTGTGTGCCTCACGGTGATATGCCCGCATTTGTCGCACACAAATACGTCCTTTCTCACCCGTCCGCCGTCCTCTGCCCTGAAGATGTCGCTCGACATCTTGCGCAGCCCAGCCTTGCCGCAGCGCGGACATCTGCGTGTGCGGCGGTTGATTATTCCGGGCATGATTATCACGAAGATTATGGCGATAATCAGAAAAATCACCCCTCCTACTGGAAAACCATCGTCTGTGGGTGCGTCAGGCTTCATGCTGTCCTTCAGTCTTGCGTACACGGCTTTCGCGCCTGCCGTCATGCCCGTGTCCCAGTCGCCTTTCCTGAAAGCCGGAATCATGTGGCGTGTCTGTATGCGCTTGCATGCCGCGTCGGGCAACACGCCCTCCAGACCATATCCTGTGGTGAAACGTATGCTGTGACGGTCGGCAACGAAGAGTATAAGAAGACCGTTGTCGCTCTTCTTCTTGCCCACGCCCCAGTGGCGGAACAGGCGGTGTGAGAAGTCGAACGGATTGTCCTCGCCTATCGACGGCAGCATCACCACGCACGCCTCTATGCCTGTCTCGTTCTCCAGACGGCTGAACAAGGCGTTGATGGTGTCGCGTGCGGCAGGCGACAGAATGCCCTCGGGGTCGCTCACGTGCAGCCGCGTGTCGGTCAGTCTGACGTTGGGCACATCCTCAACCTTGTATGCACGCACGCTGTCCTGTGCCGCCGATGGCGTCACCCACGCCATGATGCATGCCATTAATATAAATATGTGCCTCATTGCCTGCATTGTCAGAATTTCACTTCAGGTGCTTTCTCCGAGCCTTCCTCAGCCTCGAAGTAACTCTTCTTGTCAAATCCGAAGAGTCCGGCGAGAATGTTTTTCGGGAAGCGGCGTATCGTCACGTTGTATTCCTTCGCCGAGTTGTTGAAGTCGCGGCGTGCCACTGTGATGCGGTTCTCCGTGCCTTCGAGCTGTTCCTGCAGGTTGATGAAGTTCTCGTTTGCCTTCAGCTGCGGATAGTTCTCAGCCACCATGAGCAGACGTCCGAGTGCCGCCGAGATGTTGCCCTGCGCCTTCTGATACTGGGCGAGCTTCTCCGGAGTGAGGTTGTCGGCGTCGAGCTTCATCTGTGTTGCCTCGCTCCGCGCCTTCACCACGTTCTCGAGCGTGCTGCTCTCGTGCGCTGCGTAGCCCTTGACCGTGTTCACCAGATTTGGAATGAGGTCGGCTCGGCGCTGGTACTGAGTCTCCACGTTTGCCCAGTTGCCGTTCACCTTCTCGTCCATAGACACAAGTCCGTTGTATCCTGTCACACACCACACGACCAGAAGCAGCACCACTGCTCCTGCGATAATCCATCCTAAATGTTTCTTGAAGTTCATAATTATTTTTCTGTTTGTTGGTTATGATTTATTACTGATATATTTTTTGTTTGAAAAAATACCGCCTTCCGGTGCGTCATTGAATTGTTGGGCTTGGTCCGTGACGCGGGGTGTCTTCTACAAAGATACGTATATTATACTGTTACATCCTAAGCTCGGCACATCTTTTTAGTTTTTTTAGTAACAAAACTCGTGCCGCTTGCTATAATCTGACACGTCATGCCGTATGAGCCGCGATGCCGTCCTGTCCCTATATAATCGCCGTCCCCCAAAAGTAGAGACGCAAAATCTTGCGTCTCCCGAGGGAGTTTGCGCAATGAGTAATAGCATGATATACTTATGATATATGCGCTCCTTGCTTGTGAGACGCAAGATTTTGCGTCTCTACTTAGTTAGTGTTGCAATGTTGTATGCACGCTGCGACGTTCCGGAGGATGCCCGGAATGAATATGTGTTACGTACCATTGCCTCGGAACATTCATCCAACGTCAACTCCGCATGTACGTGATATTTGCATGCGGACGTCTCTCTGACCGCAAATACGCTGATTTTCGATGATTTTACTAACTTGTTGTCTGTCAGTCTTTTATATTATATGCCATCGAAAAACAGGCTCCGTCACATTGCCAAACGGGCTTTTCGGCATTGTCAAACGGGCTTTTCGGGATGACGGAAAGGCATCTTTCGCGGTGCGGAACACACTTTCCTGCAACGCGGAACAGCCTTTTCCGCGCTGTGCATACGGCTGAACCGCAGTGCGGAGTGTACGGAATGTCGCCATAAAAGGCATTATCGCGCCTTTCGGACGAGTCTCCGGTGTACTGCCGTTTCTCTTTCGCTGATTTGTTTTGTCTTGATTTTTTACTTCCGGTTTTGTACAATCACGCAAAACCGTAAGTGTGTCCGGCACTCTGCCTGTGGTACTCCCACCGGGAATCGAACCCGGATCAAAGGTTTAGGAAACCTCCGTTCTATCCATTTAACTATGGGAGCCGCTTTTCAGGATGCAAAGTTACAATTTTTTCGGGGAATAACATTAAAATTACACAGACATTCTTTCATAAGATATTTTTTTATGTTAAAGAATTAAACCTCCGCGTGCCTGTTACGTCAAAAAGACCGTTATGAAGCGAATTTTATTCTTTTTATTGCTGTGTATGAGTGTGAGCACTCTATCGGCACAGGGATTTGTTAAGGGAAAAGTGTTGGATAAGCAGAATTCCGAACCGCTCGGATTCGTCAACGTAAGGATAACGCAGAAGGCTTCCGGAGCATTTGTGGGAGGCGGGATGACCGATTCCGAAGGCAACTTCACGGTGAAGAACCTGAAGAACGGAGCCTATGTGCTTACTCTCACGTTCGTGGGATACAAGGAAGAGACGCGCGACTTTGAGCTTACGGCAGACTCACCCAAGAAAACATTCACACGCATATATATGTCGGAAAACAGGAACGAGCTTGCCGGAGTGACCATCACGGGGCAGAAATCCACAATGAAGCTGGAGGTGGACCGTAAGTCGTTCGACGTCACGCAACTCATTTCAAACAGCGGAGAGGCGGCAAGCGACGTGCTCGACAACATTCCTTCGGTGGAAGTGGACAACGACGGCAACGTGTCGCTCAGAGGAAACAGCAGCGTGGAGGTGTGGATAAACGGCAAGTCGAGCGGCTTGACGTCGGACAACCGGGCGCAGATTCTGCAGCAGCTTCCGGCTGAGAGCATAGAGAAGATAGAGGTGATAGACAATCCGTCGGCGAAGTTCTCGGCTGAGGGATCGGCTGGTATAATAAACATTGTGCTCAAGAAGAACCGCAAGGCGGGCTATTACGGCTCGCTGCAGGCGGGCGGAGGCACGCGCGGAGGAGCAAACACAAGCTTCAATATAAACTATAACAGCTCCAAACTCGACGCATACGCCAACATCGGCTACCGTCACCGTTCCAACGACGGACGCTCGGAGAGCGACCAGGTGTTCACCAACACGGGCGAGTACCAGCGTTACCGGGGCACGAGCAAGAACATGGGCAACAACCTGTTCACACGCGCCGGCATCACGTGGCACGCCACAGACAAGGACGACATCTCGTTCAACGGAATGATGATGTTCGGCGGCGGAAAGAACAGAAGCGACATACCGTACCGCTACGGAACCGTGGGCGACGGGTCGGACTCGCGGATGATGCTCAGAAGAACGCGCAGCAAGGACGACATGAGGATGTTCTACGGAGAACTGAACTACCGCCACAACTTCTCTGACAAGCATTTCATAGACTTCACCATAGACGCCAACAAGTGGAAAAGAGACAACGACAACTTCTATCAGGACTCCACCGTGTACTACAGCGAGGACCGTCCCACGGAGTATGATTACCAGTACCGCCCTATGTACATGAACAACAACCGCTGGGAAATGAAGCTCGACTACGAGAATCAGATAAACGACCGCATGAAGGTGGAGGCTGGATATCAGGGCAACTTCTCGCATGAGAACAGTCCGCAGGAGTCGTTCATCGACGACACAAGCTGGGACGGAGCCAACAGTGTGGAGGATAAGGACTACTTCAACAGGTTCATCTACGACATGGACCTGCACGCGCTGTATGCCACGTTCAGCTATAAGCTGGGCAAGCTGGGCGTGATGGGAGGTCTGAGAGGCGAGTACTGGAAGGTGAACACCGAAAGCTACACGTGGGAACAGGAGCACGACGCATCCAAGCGCGACCCCGCGTTCAAGAAGGACTACTTCCAGTTGTTCCCCAGCCTGTTCCTCTCTTATCAGCTCACGGAGACGCAGCAGCTCCAGCTTAACTACACGCGGAGGCTCCGCCGTCCGTGGGGCGGACAGCTCAACTCGTTCCGCGACACGCGCGACGCTACCATGGTGTCGTTCGGAAACCCCGAACTTACTCCTGAGTTCAGCAACTCTTTCTCGCTGAACTATCTCAAGACATGGAACGACCATTCGCTTCTCGTGAGCGCATACTACCGCCCCACGAGCGACGTTATACAGCGCATAAACTATCAGAGCTCCACCGACGGACTGATGTATTCCACGAGTGTGAACGTGGCGAAGAGTCTCAGCTCGGGTCTCGAGGTGGTGCTGAAGAACAAACTGTTCCGCATTCTCGACCTCACAACGACCGCCAACGCCTATTATTACAAGCTCAACGGATTCAGCTACGACATAGACGGGCAGACCGTTACGGGCAAGGGCAACGACAACTTCACGTGGAACGCGCGCATGACGGCAAGCCTCATCCTGCCGTACGACATATCGGTGCAGGCTACCGGACGCTATAACGCGCGTCAGGTGATAACGCAGGGACACCGCAAAGCCAACTACAGCGTTGACCTCGGAGCACGTAAGAACTTCTTCAACAAGGCTCTCACCGTGGCTGTAAACTGCCGCGACCTGCTCAACTCACGCAAATGGGTGAACTACACCGAGAGCGACACGTTCACAAGATACCAGATGAACAAGCGCGGAGGACGCAATGTCAATCTCACGGTGACATGGAACTTCGGCAACATGAAGGCTAAGAAGAAGCCTCAGAAGGAGAGCGGCATGCCCGATTACGGAGGTCAGCAGTATGGCGGTGAGGGCGGTGAAATGTGATGGAGGGCTTAACCCGAACCTGTTTTTAGACTTCATCAGAGTTTCGTACTGCTGTCATACAGATTGTTTTCCGTTTTTGTCGAAGATGTAGCGGGCTACATCGAGCGGAAGCGGGAAGCAATATGGCGGCGGCAGTGCGTAAGAGTGATGAAGAGCGTAATATTAAATGAAATAAAAATACAGGCGGTCTAAAGACCGATTCGGGTTTAATTCGCTTTATACGTTATATATGAAAAAGCCACCGGCACGCGCGAGTGTTCCGGTGGCTTTGCTTTTTCTGTGTGACGTCAGCGTCTTTTCGGTTTCTTGTTCAGGTCGAGAATGCGCACGTTCCTGAACATTATGCCCGGTCCGTGACCGCAGAAGCTGATGTAGCCTTCCTTGTTGAAGAGTCCCGGATGGTTCTTGTGGTCTACGGTATACGGGTTGTGTTCGCTGCCGTCGGGCGACACGTTGTGTCCTTTGCATGCTTTGCGTATGTCGCCGTCGAGTATCACCTTGCCGTTCACCGTCACCTTCACGCGGTCGCCTTTTACGCTTATCTCTTCAGAATACCATGTCCCCGGCTTGTCAAACTTGAAGTGCTCCGGAACGATTATGCCGTATACCGCGCCGTGCTGCTGGTAGGGCTGCAAGCCGTTGTATATCGGGTCGTCGTGGTCGAGAATCTGTATCTCCATGCCGTCGTATGCCGCGTCTGTTCCGATGTTTGTCCTTACGCCCACTCCGTTGTTCACTCCCGGGCGGTCGAAACGGAAGTCGAAGCGCAGCACAAAGTCGCTGTACTTCTTCTTGGTGTACAGATTGCCGCTTCCGCCGTAGTCTGCCGTGACGTAGATGTTGCCGTCCTTCGGCACGTAGTTGGTGGTGTTGCCCTGCCATTTGTCGAGCGAGCGTCCGTCGAACAGCACCTCATATCCCTCCTCACGCTCTTCGGCGGGCAGTATGAACACTGGGGTGCCCGGCAGTTTGCGTATGCGCGTGTATCTCACAATGAGCGAGTCGTTGCCCGCTTGGAAGCCTATGCCTCCGGTGTTGTTGAGGCTTTTGCCTTCCTTAGGGTTTGTAAGGACGGCGTTTGTTATGAGTTCCTTGCCGTTGACGCTTACATATACGCGGTCGTCAACGACCTTTATGTCGGCTGAGTTCCATTCTCCCACGTCGCTGTACGGATGCCACTGCTGGCTCTCACCGTAGAGTCTCACTCCCTTTTCCCTGTCGAACGTAAGCACGGACATGTCGCGCAGGCTCACCTCAAGGTCGTCGCCGCTCTTCCAGTCGAAGCTAAGGTTGAAGTTCTCGAACTTCTCTTTCATCTTCCAGTAGCCCCTGCGGTTCATCTTTGTCCTGCCTGTCGACAGCGAATATCCTCTCGGTGAGCGTTTGGCGAGCAAGCCTTTAATCTGGTCGACGGCATAGAGCGCGTCGTGGTTCTCCACCTGCCGTACGTATGTTGCTATGCTCTGCTCGAGCATTTCCTTCACGTGTCTGCCTCCGTTGAGGTCGTCGTGCGAGGCGACAATGTCCTTTATGCATTCCGCCGCCACGTCGGCATATTCGTCGGAGTCGTAATACCGCCTCATGTATCCGAGTGCCTGAAGGGTCTGTGTGTTGCCTATGGCTTTGAGGAAACGGTTGCCGAGCGACTCTGACGCACCGCTCTCCATTCCTGCGACGAGCATGAGATAACGCTCTACGGGTGTCGCCTCTACCGTGGAAGCGAGGTCGAGATAGCGTGACAGTATCTTGTCGCGCGCCTCGCCCTGACGCTTGTCTTTCGCCATGTCGAGCATTATGGGCAGCATCTTTACGTTTCTCACCTCGAGCAGGGCAGCCTGCGCCTCTTTCGTTCCGGATTTCCGGAGAATATCTATCGCCTCGGCTGCGTTCGTGTTTGCCAGTATGCGGTAGTAAAGTCCGGGCTTTGCAGACGCCTCCATCGCCTTCTTCGTAGTCTCGAACGCCTTTTCCGGAGCCGTCCTGCTGTTTGTCCTGATTATCGCGTCCTGCAGTCTTGCGGCATCACCGGCACCGGCTTTGTCGAGCAATGCGTACATCTGGCTGAGCTCGTCAGTGCCAGCCACGTTGCCGAGAGCGTCGTATGCGGCTGCGCTTATCTCCTTGTCGGGTGATGAGGTGAGCGCGATCACCTTGTCGAAAGCGTTGCGCATGGCTTTTGCAGAGACAATCTGCAGCACGTCTTTCACCACATTGCCGTCGTCGGAGTCGAGTGCCTGCACCATGGCTTCCCTCATGTCGCCGTTGAAGTAAAGCAGAGCAGCCTTCGCCTCCTCGGAGTCAGGTGTGCCGAGAAAGGCGGTGAGAGCCTCGAGCGACTGCTCTCCACCGAGCCGGGCGGCGGCTTTCATCGCCTCTGAACGCAGTGTCCCGCTGCTTTTCTTCAGTGTCTTGAGCACCACGTCCGTATAGTTCACGGCATTGCTTTCGCCTATCAGGCGCACCACGTCGGTCTGTGCGTCATAAGGAAGACGCGCCATCGCCTTTGCCATAGCGTCGAAAGCGGTGGGTCCGCAGTATTCCGGTCCGTATTCAAGAGCTGTGTTGCGGTATGCGGCATCGCTGTCGCGCAGTGCCTTTATGAATGTTTTTATGCCGTCGTTCCCTTCGGCTCTGAGTGCCAGACGCAGTCCGGCGCATCTTATGGAGGATGTCTCTGATTTCATGAGGCGTCTTGCCTCTTTGCCCACAACGGCTTTGTCGTCATCGCAGATGCGCTCGAGCATCTTGATGTATGCGTCTGTCGAGCGTGTGCCTTCGGGTCTGTAGCCTGCCGCCTGAGCCGCTTCCGCAAGGATGTGAAGCATGTCTGCCGGAGCGACGGCGGCTATGGCGTCGTATATCGCAGCCTTTGTGGCGTCGTCGGCACCGTCTGTCCATGACGCGAGAAGGTCGCTGCATTCTGTCAGTTGGCACGATTTTATGAGTTTTGCGAGCACGGCGCGCTCCGCGTCAGACGTCCTTACAAAACCCGCGATGGCTCCGCCGGAGTCCTTCATGCCGCTTATGGCGGCGACGGCGGCGTCTTCCAGCTCTTTGTCATTGGCAATGGCGATGAGGTCGGGCAGGTCGGCTGGCGTGGCGCAGAGTGCGAGCGACGCGATGAGAAAGCGTTTCTTGCGCACGTCACCGCTTCTTCCTATGGCAAGCTTCAGCCCTTTCCGCACCTCGTCCCGGTGTCTGCCGCCTTCCGGAGTCATCACGTAGCTTGCCAGACCTTGCAGCGCGTACTCTCCGGCTGAGGCTTTTCCGTCATCGTAGTTCATCGTCGAGGCAATCTGCAATATGCCCGCGCTTCCCGTGGAAGCCATCTCTCCCATGAGCAGGGAATACGATCTGCTGTCCTTGGCAGGCATCTGAGCCAGTGCGTCGGCTATGACAGTCTCCGGCGTTCTGTTCCTGCTGTCGGTCTGTGCGAGGCTTTGCGCCTGTGCGAAGAATATTGCCGCAATCAGGATAATCAGGTATTTCTTCATCTTTCTTTTTGTTGTATAAAGTACAGTTACATTATGGTTTTGAGTTGTAAAGCATTTTTTCATAACATGACATCACATGTGCCATTGGCCGCGCATGGGCTGGTCGATGAGCGCGTTTGCCTCGTCGTCGCCGACAAACAGCTGGGTCTTCGGGTCGAAATGAAGCACCTGACGGTTCAGTCTTAGTGCCACCGCACCGATGTTCACGAGCGTGCAGCTGCGATGACCGTTCTCCTCGTTCAGCGCGAACTTCTTTCTTGTGCGCAGACATTCGTAGAAATCGGTGTTCTGCGGCACCGGATCGGGATATTCGGCGAGCCTGTTCATTATGTCGGGGATGGTGCATTCGAATCCTTTATACACCTTTCCGAGCGGTCCCTCGATGTATGCTGTCTTCTCTCCGCTCTCATATCCTTCGCCCTCGAGCACTATCTGGCAGCCGTCATCATATGTGTATGTTATCCTGCGCCATATCCCCACGGCGTCGGGATGCTGCTGGGCGGCGTCTGTCTCCACCTTTACGGGCGACGTGTTGTCCTTTCCCAGTATGTACTGCACGGGGTCGAGATAGTGCTGTCCCATGTCGGTGAGCCCGCCGCCGTCGTAGTCCCAGTATCCTCGGAAGGTCTGGTGGGTGCGGTGTACGTTGTATGGCTTGAACGGAGCCGGACCGAGCCAGAAGTCGTAGTCGAGCTCCCTGGGCACCGGTTGAGTCTCAAGATTCTCCCTGCCTGTCCAGAAAAACTTCCACGCGAAGCCCGTCGTGCCCGACACCACCACCTTCAGGGGCCACCCGAGGAGCCCGCTGTCGACGAGCTTCTTGAGCGGCATGACAGGCGTTCCGAGCCCGTAGAAGGTGTCGGTGAACCTGAACCACGTGTTCAGACGGAATATCCTGTTATACCGTCTCACCGCTTCCACAACGCGTTTGCCCTCTCCTATGGTGCGTGTCATGGGCTTTTCGCACCATATATCCTTGCCTGCCTTGGCTGCCTCGACAGCCATGATGGCGTGCCAGTGGGGCGGGGTGGCGATGTGCACCACATCCACGTCGGGATTTGAAATGAGGTCTCTGAAGTCGTGGTAAGCCCTCACGTCCTCCCTGAACCGGCTTTTCGCCATGCCGACAGCGTCCGAGAGATGCTTGCTGTCCACGTCGCAGAGCGCGATGAGACGGCATTGCCTGTCGCTTGTGAAATGATAGGAAGAGCGTCCTATGCCTCCCGTTCCGATGATGGCTTTTGTGAGCTGGTCGCTCGGAGCTATGTGTCCGTTGCCTCCAAGCACGTTGCGCGGGACGATGGAGAACAGTCCTATGGAGCCCATCGTCTTTAGAAAAGAGCGTCTGTCAGTTTTCATTACGGTCTGTTGTTAAGATGACGGATTGTTCGTTCCGCCGTTTGCGGCGGTCCGGTTAGTTGTACAAATGTAATAATAAAAATCGTAACACGGTGCCTGACGGCTTTTTTTTTTCGTGTGAGTGGCGATAATACCATTTCCGTTACGGTGCGGTGACTGCCGTGAACGGCGGGTCTCTTCCGGCACGGCACGCCTTTCTCCGTTGCCTGAATTCGCTTTTCCTGGTGCCGGAAAGCCTTGACCGGTCTGTAAAAACGTCTACTCTGTATGGTGATTTTGTCCATAGTGACAGTAAAAAGAGTGTGAGAGACCGTAATATTGTGTGTTTTTGATTTTTTGACATGCAGTATGTCTCTTTTTCGCAAATTAATATCTATTTTTGTAAAGCATAATCGCAATGCGACAACATACCGTGTGCCGCATGCCTGTGGAGGAGAAGGCATGCCATAGCTTACTGACATAGACAATGAATAATAATATAACAAAGAAAGTAATGGGAATTTTTTCAAAGACTTTAGTGTGCGCTCTCGTGATGGCGGGTGCGCAGACCGCGTATGCCGCCGACATCGTGACGCATGTCAGCGTCAAGCAACCCGGCAATCAGGCAGTGACTTATCAGCTCAGGGAACAGGGCGACAGGCTGGTTGCCGATGCCGCTCTTCCGCTCACGATAAGCAAGAGCGTGAGCAGCGAGGGAGCCGACGAGGTGGTCACAATCACGTTCACCGCGTCGGGAACGACATACTTCAACTTCGGCGCGGAGCTTAATACGGGCTATGACACGGACGGATGCGAGTTCTACATGCCTGGCTTCTGGTATCACCGCAACCTGCGCTCGCCGAAGGAGGCGCCGTCGTTCCACACGTCGAAGAGCTGGAACTTCCGTGAGGACCGTCTGTCTTCACCGCTCACAGGAGCCTATAACGCCGCTTCCGCAGAGGGCACCACAGTGCTCCGTCTGGACGCTGAGGGCACAGACGCGCTTGCTACCGCCGGTGAGGGAGAGATAATTCTGTCGGGCAACACGTCGGTGGGCTACCTCGGATTCGACAACGAGAGCGGCACGGCGAAGCTCACTTTCGGCTATCCTTACATCGAGACACCGCGCCGCTATATACGCAAGCTCACCCTCGCGCCTGCCGTGGAGGCATTCGTTAAGTTGGAGAAGGGCGAGACGAAGAGCGTGAGCTGGCGCATACACAAGGTGAAGTCGGCAGACTACGGCGGCTTTGTGGGAAAGACATGGGAATACTGTTTCGACCGTCTGAACCCGCAGCCCGTCACTCCGCTCTATTCTCCCGAGAAGATGAAAGCCGTCATGGCTAACTACTTCCGCAAGTCGTATGTGAGCGATTATAAGCTGAAGTTCAACTCCGGCCACGGTCTGCGCTGCTCCGACTGCGTTCCCGTGGACCATGTGCAGGTGGGATTCTGCGGGCGCGTATTGCTCAACGCGTTCAACGCAATAGAGTATGGCGAGGCGACAGGACAGCAGGATCTCGTGAAAATAGGGAACGAGATATTCGACAGTTTCCTTGCCAACGGACTCACGGCAAAGGGATATTTCTACGACGATCTGCACATGCGCAACCCCATGCCTGCCGACAAGGACGTGGTGCACTCCATCCGCCAGCAGTCGGAAGCGGCATACGCGGTGATGCACTATCTGAAATATGAGAAGAAACAGGGACGCTCACACAAGGAGTGGGAGCAGAAGATACGCACCCTTCTCGACAACTTCCTCACACTGCTCAACGAGGACGGCAGTTTCGCGCGCAAGTTCCGCGACGACGGATCGGTGGTTGACGGCAGCGGCGGAAGCACACCTTCGGCAACGTCGACACTCGTCATGGGATACAAATACTTCGGAGACAAGAAGTATCTGAAGGCTGCCGCGCGCACCGTAGACTATCTTGAGGCGAACATCATATCCAAGAGCGACTACTTCTCTTCAACGCTCGACGCCAACTGCGAGGACAAGGAGGCTGCCATAAGCGCCGTCACCGCCACCTACTACATGGCTATGGCTACCAAGGGAAAGCAGCGCAGCCACTACATCGACCTGTGTAAGAAGGCGTCATACTTCGCCCTTTCGTGGTACTATCTGTGGGATGTGCCGTTCGCCGAAGGGCAGATGCTGGGCGACCTCGGCTTCAAGAGCCGCGGCTGGGGCAACGTGTCGGTGGAGAACAACCACATCGACGTGTTCGTATTCGAGCTGCCGCACATCGTGAAATGGCTGGGCGAGGAGCTCGGCGAACCGCGTTTCGGAAAGATATACGACGTCATATACACATCGCTCAACCAGCTCCTGCCTGTAAAGGAGCGTCTCTGCGGCATCGGCGTGGAGGGTTTCTATCCCGAAGTGGTGCAGCATACCACATGGGACTACGGTCGCAACGGCAAGGGCTTTTACAACGACATATTCGCTCCGGGATGGACTGTGGCGTCGCTCTGGGAGCTTTATTCGCCTGAGCGCACGGTGAATTTCCTTACAAAAAAATAACACATAAGAAACCATAACAGTCATCATGACCGGACGCACGGCATGCCGCGGATTCCGCGCACACACTGCGGAGGAACGCATGCATGCTCGCCTCCGGTCATGATAAACATATATATAATAATGGGAAAACTGAGAATCTTAGCAGCATCCCTACTGCTGTCCGCATCCGTATGTACGTTTGCAGGCGACACTTACACCAATCCTGTGATAAACACAAGCCTTCCCGACCCGACGGTGATACGCGCCGACGACGGCTACTTCTATCTTTACGCCACGGAAGACATACGCAATCTGCCGATATACCGCTCGCGCGACCTCACCGACTGGCAGTTTGTGGGCACGGCGTTCACCGACGATACCCGTCCGCAATGGAACAAGAAGGGCAACATGTGGGCACCCGACATAAACAAGATAGGCGACAAATATGTGCTCTACTACTCCAAGTCGGAGTGGGGAGGGGAATGGACGTGCGGCATAGGAGCCGCTACAGCCGACCGCCCGGAGGGTCCGTTCACCGACCACGGACCGCTTTTCATAAGCAGCGAGATAGGTGTCAGGAACAGCATAGACCAGTTCTACATCGAGGACAACGGCCACAAATATCTCTTCTGGGGCTCGTTCCACGGCATATACGGCATAGAGCTGTCTGACGACGGACTGTCAGTGAAGCCGGGGGCAGTGAAGAAACAGGTGTCGGGAACATTCATGGAAGGCACCTACATACACAAGCGCGGAAAGTACTATTATCTGTTCGGCTCTGCCGGAACGTGCTGCGAGGGCGCGCGGAGCACCTATCGCGTGACGTACGGACGCTCAGAGAACCTCTTCGGTCCGTACGTGGACAAGAAGGGACAGCGGCTGCTCGACAACCACTACGAGGTGATGCTGCACGGCGACGACACGTTTGTGGGCACGGGACACAACGCTGAGTTCGTGACCGACGACCTCGGTCAGGACTGGATACTGTATCATGGCTACAAGAAAGCGGAGGCAGACGACGGCCGCGTGGTGTTCCTCAGCCGCGTCGACTGGAAGGACGGCTGGCCCGAGGTAGCGGGAAGTGTGCCTGAGAAAGAGAACGTAAAGCCGAGCTTCGGACAGATTCATCTGGCTGACCCGACCGTCTTCTGCGACAACGGGACATACTATCTGTACGGCACATCGCCCGTCTCTGACAACGGATTCTGGGTGTACACGTCCACCGACCTGCAACACTGGAGCGGTCCGGCAGGAGCGGTGGACGGCTACGCGCTGCGCGGCAACACCTACGGAACGCAGGGATTCTGGGCTCCGCAAGTGTTTAAGAAGGACGGACGGTACGCTATGGCTTACACCGCCAACGAACAGATAGCCATCGCATGGGCTGACAGTCCGCTCGGACCGTTCGTCCAGGACGAGCCCGCAATGATTCCGGCGAAGACCAAGGAGATAGATCCGTTCGTGTTCCACGATGACGACGGCAAGACATACATGTATCACGTGCGACTCATCGGAGGCAACCGCATATATGTGGCGGAGATGAACGACGACCTGCGCTCTATGAAGGAGGAGACCGCAAGGGAGTGTATCGCGGTGAACGACAAGGGATGGGAGAACACCGCAGAAGGAAAGTGGGGCGTGAGCGAGGGTCCTACGGTGGTGAAACTCGACGGCACCTACTACATGTTCTATTCGTGCAACGACTTCCGCAGCATCGACTACGCCATGGGATATGCCACGGCGAAGTCGCCGCTCGGACCGTGGAAGAAACACAAGAAACCGATTGTGTCGCGCCATCTCACGGGCGAGAACGGCACAGGACACGGCGACCTGTTCCGCGACGGGGACGGACGCTGGATGTATGTGCTGCATACTCACAACAGCAACTCGAAGGTGAGCCCGCGCCGCACGGCGATGGTGGAACTCGTGAAGAAGGGTAAGAAGTTTGAGATGGTGCCCGGTTCGCTGAGATATGTCACCCGGTAGTCGTCGCGGCAAGCATGCTGACGGCATTGTCGGCAGGCGCGCGGGTATGCCAGATAGGACAGTCTCGACGGTGTGTCCGCTCAATCCGGAAAGTAAAAAATATTGACAGCGTGAATCTGCCAGACAGAAACGGAAGAGGAGGAGAGACGGTGTGGGAGACGCGCGGCGGTTTTTCCTTATGGCTGAGAAACTGGTGCCATTGTCCGTTTCTGTCTGTCCGGAGACACAAATCATACTGTTCAGTGTGATGAGACAGAGGTTCTCTCACTTCGGAACGTGCCGTATTGGGGCACAGAAAAGGCTCTTCCGCGTCACGGAAGAGCCTTTTCCGCATCATGAAAGAGCCTTTTCCGCGTCACATGACATATGTTATTAAGATGTCGTTTTGTGTAAGTGGTTGTTACATAAAGCTTTACGCTTATGTCTGAAAAACCGCGTTTTTACGGTTGTTCTTGTTATTTCTTGCGCAGACGCGGCTCTCGCGGAGTTACCGTTATACTGAAACGCCTTTTCAATAAGATATTTGTCTGACAGTGTACGGGGTAAGTCTGGCAACCTGTGCCGTCGTGAAATGCTGCGGAAAGAGTGTCCGGTGACGTACGGAAAAGGCGGAAGTCTATTGAAAAAACATCTCCGGCAGACCTGTTTCCGGTCCTGATAAAAAAATAAGACGCATGCCACCTTGTGGAGCCATGCGTCTTATCGTATGCTGTCAATATGTCATTTCTTCGGAGCCTTTACCGGTTTCACGCCCTCGAAGGTTATCTTCACCGGCTTTATGTATCCGTTCTCGTCGAAGTACATGCGGTCTATGCACACCACGCGGCTGTCGCGTCCCTTCTCGGTAAGCGGCCGGCGGTGATACACTATGTACCATTCGTCCTTGCCCGGAACCTGAATCACGGAGTGGTGTCCGGCACCTGTGGCGACATCGGGATCCTGTTGCAGAATCTTTCCCACGCGCTTGAAAGGACCGAAAGGCGAGTCGGCTATGGCGTAAGCCACGCAATAGTCGGGACCGCCCCATCCGCCTTCAGACCACATGAAGTAGTATTTGCCCTTGCGCTTGAGCATGAACGGACCCTCCACATAGTTCTCTGGTGTCACCTCCTTATATGTCGTACCGTCCTCAAACGGTCTGATGCTCAGCAGGTCGGGCGACATCCTGACCATGTTGCAGTGCCCCCATCCGCCGTAATACATGTAATATTCACCGTCGTCATCGCGGAAAACGAACTGGTCGATGGGCTGCGCGCCGTTGATGATCTTGTCGATGAGCGGTTTGCCGAGCGCGTCCTTGTAAGGTCCCTCGGGCTTGTCGGCTGTGGCTACGCCTATTCCTCCCGTCTCGTTATTGTTCTGGATGTCGTTCGCTCCGAAGAAAAGATAATACTTGTCGTTGGCATGTATGATAGCCGGAGCCCACATTGCGCGGCGCGCCCAGCTCACGTTCTTCTTCTCGAGCACGCGCGGGTGCTTGGTCCAGTTCACGAGGTCTTTCGACGAGAACGCGTCCATGAACGTCTGTTCGTCGTATTCAGCCGAGTAGGTAGGGAAAATCCAGTAGGCTCCGTCGAGCACCGCGCCCTCCGGATCGGCATACCATCCCTTGAAGATAGGGTTGCCGCTGGTCTTTGTCTTCTTCGTTCCTGCCTGTGCTCCTGCGGCTACTGCAAGAATCATAGCGGATGTAAGTAATAGCTTTCTCATTGTCTTTGATTGTTGTTTTTGTGGTTTCTGTGTCTTAGTTGGGGACAAATGTATTAAAAAAAAGTATATTCCGCAAATATTGTGATAGGAATCGGGCGGTCTTGAACATATATTTTGTCATTATAGGAATTATGATATAAAAAAAGAATTCAGATTTTAATGAGAGTTAAAAAAAAAGCTGTTGATTGATTTATTTGTGAAATTATTTGACTGCTCCGCGTAAAAACCTTAACTTTGACGTGCTTTAGTAAAAGTGTGGAAAACATATCTTACAAACATATAAAAACAATATTTTTTTGCTATGACTATTTCTCAACTGTTATTTTTAGGCTCGATAGGAATGCCGGAGGTGATCATACTCGCGCTCATTGTGCTGCTCCTGTTCGGCGGAAAGAAGATACCGGAGCTTATGAAAGGCCTGGGCAAGGGTGTGAAAAGCTTTAAGGACGGAGTGAACGGAATTGAAAAGGATCTGAACGCAGACCTTGACGTGTCTGCCGATGACAAGAAGAAAAACTAAAAAACAGCGTATCCCATAATGGCATTAAGGGCTGACATGACTTTCTGGGACCATCTTGAGGCACTGCGCTGGACGTTGGTGAGGTCGTTTACGGCAATAGGCATCTTCTTTGTCGGAGGCTTTGCGTTCGTCCCCTACATCTTCGACAAGGTGGTGATGGCACCGAGCCGCAACGATTTCTTCCTCTACCGCTTTCTTGCGAAGATAAGCAGTATGGCACCGGTGATTCCAGGCGAGGTCACAAAGCCGTTCCATGTGGACATCATCAATATAAAGCTCTCATCGCAGTTCTTCCTTCATATATCGCTCTCATTGTGGCTCGCGCTGCTCGTGGCGTTCCCTTATCTGGTGTATGAAGTGTGGAAGTTCGTGTGCCCCGCGCTGTATGACAACGAGCGGAAGGGCGTTAGGTTCACCTTCCTTTTCGGCACTGTGATGTTCTATCTCGGATGTCTGATAGGCTATTCGGTGGTGTTCCCTCTGACGCTCAGGTTTCTCTACACATACGAGATAAGCTCGTTCGTGACCAACCAGCTGTCGTTAGACTCGTATATGAACAATTTCCTGATGCTCATTTTCATGATGGGCATTATCTTCGAGCTGCCGTTGGTGGCAATGCTGATGTCAAAACTGGGATTCCTCGACAGAAAGTTCTTCTCTGAATACAGGCGGCACGCCATAGTGGCACTGATGTTCGTGGCAGCTGTGATAACGCCTTCGTCAGACCCGTTCACACTGATGGCGGTTTTCATACCTATATATATATTGTGGGAACTGAGCGCTTTCCTTGTGAAACCGGCTCCGCCTGAGGATGAAGCAGAGGAGGAAGAGGACAAGAAGGAAGTTGAAACGCTAAAATAAATAATAATGGAAAGCTCTAAAATAAACGTCGGACTGATAGGATTTGGCAGGATGGGCAGCAAGTACCTGCGCAAGTTCAACACAACGGGAAAGTATCACTTCTCTTACATCTGCGACGTCGACGCGGAGGCGCGGGCAATGGCACGCAAGCTGTCTCCGGAGTCGAAGGTGGTGGACAACGAGGATGTGATATTCAATGACGACAACGTTCAGTGCGTGATATTGTCTACACTGGCGAACATGCGCAAGGAACAGATTGAGAAAGCGGTAAGCCGCGGCAAGCACATAATATCTGAGAAGCCCATCGCGGACACACCTGAAAGGGAGTGGGCTGTGGTGAACTGCGTGGAAGGCTCGGGATTGCTGTCTACCGTGAACCTCTATCTCAGGAACTCGTGGTATCACAACCGGATGAAACAATACATAAACGAAGGGGAGATAGGCGAGCTCGCCATAATACGGGTGTGCCATATGACGCCCGGACTTGCGCCCGGAGAGGGACACGAATATGAGGGACCGGCGTTCCACGATTGCGGCATGCACTATGTGGACATCACAAGATGGTATGCCGGAGCGGAGTATAAGACGTGGAACGCACAGGGTATGAGGATGTGGAACTATAAGGACCCGTGGTGGGTGCAGTGCCATGGCACGTTCACCAACGGTGTGGTGTTCGACATCACGCAAGGCTTCGTCTACGGACAGCTGTCTAAAGACCAGACACACAACTCGTATGTCGACCTTATCGGTACGAAGGGAATCGTGCGCATGCACCATGATTTCAAGACTGCCGTTGTTGAGCTCAGGGGCGTCACCAAGACTGAGATAACCGAGCTGCCTTACGGTGCGAAGAACATCGATGTGATGGGACGGCTCTTTGCCGAAAGCATCGAGAAGGGACGGCTCGACCCGCAGCTCCCCACGTTCCGTGACTCGGCGATAGCCTCCGAGTATGCATGGAAGTTCTTCATGGACACGAAGAACCACGACCTTCCGGCAATAGGAAACCTTGAAACACTGGACGAGATACTCCAGCGGCGCCGTACCATCAAGAACGGATACGGTCTGTTGGGACAGAACAAATGGGCGGACGACTGACAGCCGCCGCCCTGCCTTCATTCAGAAATATATTTAAAGCCAACCTAATATATAAACTCTTAAAAACAAAACAATCATGTCGAACATTTCAAGACGAGATTTTCTTAAAACAGGAGCGGCGGCTATAGCCGGTTTCACAATCGCTCCAAGTTCTATTTTGGGCAAAAGTCACGGACACAAAGCTCCGTCTGACAAGCTGAATATCGCCGTTGTTGGTATCGGCGGTATGGGACATGCCAATATCAATGCAGTGAAAAACACCGAAAACATCGTTGCTCTCTGTGACGTGAACTGGGATTATGCAAAGGGTGTTTTTGAGGAGTTCCCCAACGCAAAGAGATATTGGGACTATCGTAAGATGTACGAGGAGATGAACAAGACCATCGATGCTGTGATAATAGCAACGGCAGACCATACCCACGCTATCATCACTGCGGATGCCATGACACTCGGTAAGCATGTGTATTGTCAGAAACCTCTGACGCACTCTGTGTACGAATCGCGTCTTCTGACGAAGCTCGCCGCATCTACATGTGTGGCAACCTCCATGGGTAACCAGGGTTCTTCGTGGGACGGAACACAGCAGGTGTGCGACTGGATATGGAACGGAGAGATAGGAGAGGTTACAAAGGTGGAGTGTGCCACCGACCGTCCTATATGGCCGCAGGGACTTAACGCCCCCGAAAAAGTGGATCCGATACCCGACACTCTTAACTGGGATCTGTTCACAGGACCGGCAAAACTCAATCCGTACAGTGCTCTTTATCAGCCTTGGAACTGGCGCGGATGGTGGGATTACGGTACAGGCGCGCTCGGCGATATGGCTTGCCACATCCTGCATCAGCCGTTCAAGGCACTGAAACTCGGCTACCCTACAAAGGTGGAAGGTTCTTCAACGCTGCTTCTTAACGCTTGCGCTCCGCAGGCACAGCACGTCAAACTGACATTCCCGGCACGTGAGAACATGCCTAAGCTCGCGCTTCCTGAGGTTGAGGTACACTGGTATGACGGTGGTATGATGCCCGACCGTCCAGCCGGATTCCCGCAGGGTAAGGAACTCATGCAGTCGGGTGGCGGTCTCACCATATTCCATGGAACAAAGGATACGCTTATTTGCGGCTGCTACGGACAGGAGCCTTGGCTGCTCTCAGGACGCAAACCGAACGCTCCGCAGGTTGCCCGCCGCGTGAAAGTATCTCATGAGATGGACTGGGTTCGTGCCTGCAAGGAAAGCAAGGAGAACCGTGTCAAGACAAACTCAGACTTCTCTGAGGCTGGTCCGTTCAACGAGATGGTGGTCATGGGAGTGCTCGCAATACGTCTGCAGGCTCTTCACAAGACTCTGGAATGGGACGGCGAGAACATGCGTTTCACCAATATCGGCGCCAACGAGACTATACGCACTGTCGTGAAAGACGGTTTCACAATCCACAACGGACACCCGTCATTCAACAAGACATGGACCGATCCGGTGAACGCCCAGCAGTTTGCCAACGAGCTCATCAAGCACACTTATCGTGACGGATGGAAACTTCCGGATATGCCTTAACATATAAACGACAATAAAAAGAAAGGATATCATATTATAATATGAGGAAAGTATTTTATTCATTGGCAGGCATCGCTTTCGCAGGAACGCTCATGTCGTGCAGCGGCGGAATGAAGGTCGCCAAGATGGAGGTATCCCCTTCGTTGGGCGCGGCGGAGAATGTGACTGTTGACGTGCCTGTGGACAAGGGCTATTATGTGCTGTTCGACGGCACGTCTCTCAAAGGATGGCGCGGCTATGCGAAGAGTTACATGCCCGACTGTTGGAAGATTGAGGACGGATGTCTTAAGTTCTCGAGAAGCAACGGAAGGGAAGGCGGCGACGTGATCTTTGCCCACAAGTTCAGAAACTTTGAGCTTGAGATGGAGTGGAAGATAGCCAAAGGCGGCAATTCCGGTATCTTCTATCTCGCGCAGGAGTTCTACACGATAGGCAACGACGGCAAGATGAATGTGGAGCCGATATTCATCTCCGCACCGGAATATCAGGTTCTTGACAACGAGAACCATCCCGACGCGAAGCTCGGAAAGGACAACAACCGCAAGGCTGCGTCTCTTTACGACATGATTCCGGCAAAGCCGCAGAACGCAAAGCCCTATGGCGAGTGGAACAAGGCTAAGATTGTTGTCAAGGACGGTGTCGTTTCGCATTATCAGAACGACGTCAAGGTGCTTGAATACAGACTCTGGACCAAGGAGTGGACAGACCTGTTGCAGGAGAGCAAGTTCAGTGAGAAGGCATGGCCTCAGGCATTCATCCTCCTCAACGACTGCGGCGGAGTCCTCCACAGCGGTTATATAGGACTTCAGGATCATGGCGACGACGTATGGTATCGCAACATCCGTGTGAAGGTTCTCGACTAATTCAACAAACCAAATTAACAAAGACACAGGATTTATGAATAAATTATCGATAGTGTTCGCAGGCGCGCTGCTTATGGCGGCATCATGTGCCAACAATTCAAACAAGTGTGATTGCAACTGCTCATGCCCCGGCTGCACATGCAACCAGGACAAACCTGCAGACAAGGCAAAACTCGATTACAGGGTTGTTGACAATAAAAACGTCGACATCTCCAAGTTCCCTGTCGACAAGGACGGATACATCGTTCTCTTCGACGGCAAGACTCTCAACGGCTGGCGCGGCTATGGCATGGACACGCCTCCCAAGAGCTGGACTGTCGAGGACGGTGCAATCAAACTGAAAGGCTCCGGTACGGGCGAGGCTCAGGTTGAGGGCGGCGGTGACCTTATCTTCGCTTCGAAGTTCCAGAACTTCGAGCTTGAGCTGGAATATAAGATTTCCGAAGGCGGTAACTCCGGTATCTTCTATCTTGCCCAGGAGGTGATGGCGAAAGAGAACGGCAAGGAAGCATACCTGCCTATATGGCAGTCGGCTTCTGAGTATCAGGTTCTCGACAACGACAGACATCCGGACGCCAAGCTCGGACAGGACGGAAACCGCATGTCCGGTTCTCTTTACGACATGATTCCAGCCAAGCCCCAGAACGCCAAACCGGCGGGAGAGTGGAACACGGCAAAGATTATGGTATACAAAGGAACGGTCATCCACGGTCAGAACGGTCAGAACGTAGTGGAGTATCACCTCTGGACACCGAAGTGGACAGAGATGCTTCAGGCAAGCAAATTCAAGGAGAACGGTGACTTCCCGATAGCTTATGAACTGCTCAACAATATGGGCGGCGACAAGCATGAGGGATACATAGGACTCCAGGATCACGGTGACGACGTGTGGTATCGCAATATCCGTGTGAAGATACTGAAATGACACATATCGTGATATAGTGTAAAGACATCGAAAACTGTTCCGGTCTGAAACGTCGGTGATGTGGAATGCCGGAGCAGTTTTTTTATTACTTCAAAAAGACAATACGATTATGAGAACACGATTTTATATACCTTTGCTGCTCGCATTGCTGCTTTCGTTCACGGCAGGCACCGCCGTTTCGGCAAAGGGACATGCAAAGAAAGAGGTGTGCATACAGCTTTATTCCGTCCGCAGCATTCTTGACGGAGTGAACAAGGACGGTAATGCCGACCAGAAATACACCGACATACTCAACAAACTGGCAAAGATGGGGTACACAAGTGTCGAGGCTGCCAATTACGATCAGGGTCGCGGCACGTTCTACGGACGCACTCCGGCACAGTTCAGACAGGATGTGGAGAAAGCCGGAATGAAGGTACTGTCCTCTCATGTGGGTCACGGACTCAGTGCGGAGGAGCTTGCCTCGGGCGATTTCTCGGGTGCGCTGAAGTGGTGGAGCAAGTGTATCGCCGACCATAAGGCTGCCGGAATGAAGTACATAGTGTGCCCGTGGATGGAAGTTCCCAAGACTCTGAAGGACCTCGGGACATACTGCCGTTACTTCAACGAGGTGGGCAAGATGTGCAAGGCTGCCGGAATGCAGTTCGGATATCACAACCATTCTCACGAGTTCCAGAAGGTGGAGGACAAGGTTATGTACGATTACATGCTCGAGAACACCAATCCTGAATATGTGTTCTTCCAGATGGACCTCTACTGGGTGGTACGTGGCGCATGCAGTCCGGTAGCTTATTTCAAACGCTATCCGGGTCGTTTCAAGATGTATCATGTGAAAGACGACAAGGAGATAGGTCAGAGCGGCATGGTGGGTTATGACGCCATATTCCGCAACGCTGATGTTGCCGGAGTGCAGGCTATCGTAGCCGAGATAGAGCAATACACCATGCCGGTTGAGCAGAGTGTGGAAGAAAGCCTGCGCTATTTGCAGGAAGCCCCGTTCGTAAAGGCTTCTTATTCCTACAACAAAAAGTAATCAGACTTGCAATAGTGCGCCCGTTCTCTCATGACGGGCGTCCTTTTTTTATATACATATACAAATAATAAAACATATGATTATGACGAATGACGCAAGAAAACTATGCGCGGCGGCTCTGATGCTTGCCGCGGCAGGCGGCGCGAGTGCCCAGGAAGGCATGCGCCCTGAAATGTCTGAGTTCTACACTCCTGTCACTACGGTTGTCGCACCGGGCACCGATCTGCAGGGAGGCGGCTTCACAGCTCCGTCGGATGCCATCGTGCTGTTTGACGGCAGCGACCTCTCGGCATGGGAGAACTCTCAGGGCGGTCCTGCCGAATGGACTGTAGCCGACGGCGTGATGACCGTGGACAAGAGCAAGGGCGACATCCGCACCAAGGAGAAGTTCGACAACTTCCAACTCCACATAGAGTGGCGCGTGCCGGAGAACATCCACGGTGAGGGACAGGCACGCGGCAACAGCGGTGTCTATCTGCAGGGTATGTATGAGCTTCAGGTGCTCGACAGCTACAACAACAGCACTTATGTCAACGGTCAGGCTGGAAGTATCTACAAGCAGACAGCCCCGCTCGTGAACGCCATGCGCAAGCCGGGAGAGTGGAATGTGTATGACATCATCTACACGGCTCCGGTGTTCAAGGAAGACGGAACATACCGTTCGTTCCCCCGTGTCACCGTTATACAGAACGGAGTGCTTGTGCAGAACAACACCACAATCATCGGAACGACCGAGTACATCGGTTTCCCGAAGGTGCGCGCGCACGGTGCCGGTCCGATTCTTCTGCAGAGTCACGGCGACCCGAGCGAGCCTATAAGCTTCCGCAACATATGGATACGCAAGCTTTGACACAGGCTGTGTGATACAAGACGTAAAGCCGCCGTGCCGCATGCCGCGCTGTTCCATGATGTGGAAAGCGGCATGCCGTGCACGGCGGCTGTAATTTCAGGCTGATGTCCAAGGCTGGTCTGTTGGTCTTGGACATCTGTTCTGTCCCTAACCGGTTGTCATTCTTCATTCCTGTTTCTTGCTTATGCCGGTCTGTTTGGTTTGTGCTTTTATCGGAGAAGCGGCGTGTTGCATGTGGAGGATGTACAAAACAAGATGACGGCAGCAATGTTGAAGATAAACCAACAAACCGGCAATCAACGGGAAAAGTGCTTTGACGGTCTGATTACCTATACGGATTCAAGCCCGGAGCTCCGTCATATGAACCATTCGGGCTCTTTTCTTTCCATGTTGTTTCCCACTATCTTTTTCTCCGCCATGTCGTAGAGTGTCCCTCCGAAGTGCCGGGCATGCTGCGGACATACAGCCACACAGCGTCCGCACGATATGCATCTGCTGCTGTCGGTGGCGCACGGTTTGTCCTCAACGATGGCTCCTGCGGGACATAGCCGCGCACACGTGCCGCATCCGTCACACACATCCCTGTCGCCCAGAGGATGCAGTGGCACAGCCGCCGCGTCCTTGTACGGTCTGTTGCCTTTCACGTCGGGCAGGGGCGTGCGGTCGCCTTCGTGCCACGCCTCAAGCCTTTCCCTGCACGCCTTCCCGAACTCCTCCAGTGCCGCCATGTCGGTCTTGTCGGGCCGTCCTGCCGCTAGCTGCGTGAAAATGGAGTGCTGCGCTATGAATGCAGCGGCGGCTATCGTGCGGAATCCGCCCTCCGCGAGCAGGTCACACATCTCGAGCAGCGCGTCGTCATAGTCTCTGTTGCCATACACGCACACCGCTATGGCAGGTGTTCCGCCGCCCTTTATCATTCTCAAAGCCCTCGCTCCCTGCTGCGGTATCCGTCCGGCGTACACCGGCATGCCCGCTATGAGCAGGTTGCCGTCGCCTGCCGCTATTGTCATGGGCTCCGGCATGCTGTCCGTCACGTCTGTTTCGGTCACCTCGCATCCGAACGACTCTGCCAGTGCCATCACCGTCTTGCGTGTGGTGTACGTCGCGCTGAAGTATACAACTGTGATTTTCCTTATTTTCATAAGCTGTCTGTTTTAGTGTGATGTTTTCAGAACCAGGTGTCACGCCATGCGTTTCCTGCCGTCTGCCGCCACCGTCATGATACTGGAAAAATATTATAATGCTTCCTATATATATAATAATGATTACGCGATATTATTGTCATTACGTTGGAATAATATTATAATTGGCTGGAATAAAACTCCTGAACAACACACAATATGATGGAAATCAATTTAGAATATCTGCCTGACTGAAACGGAATCTTATCATGTCTGAAGCGGAATATTATTATATTCGTCCCTCTGTCATAACCTGTCCGTCTCTGATAGCGGCGTGTAAGGACTTGCATCCTCGTATGCGTCGCATGCAGAGTCGCATGTCTTCATATAGTGTTATGGTGGTGATGGCTTTGCGGTGTGGTTTATGTATATTTATGCGTTTTTCCGTATATGCTGCCGCATGAGTATGCACCGTCAACTCAGAATACGGACGTTATTCAGCGGCGGAGCGCATTCTGACGCGGATACGGTGGTTTTCAGCACTTTCGGCAATCCGCTTACAGCCAGCGATTTATACATTATTGCGAGAACGAAAGCCTTTTTCCGCCTTACGGAAGAGCCTTTCCTGTGTTGCGGAAAAGGCTCTTCCGCATGTCAGGACGTGCTTTCCGGCGAGCCGTTATGTGCTCTTCCGTGAGGCGGAAGAGGCTTTTCCGCATCTTTCCGGGCAAACTTCGTGGCTGCCGATGCTGCTATATGCGCTTTTCATTCATGTTTTTCCGCCTTCCCGTTTCTGTTTCGCGGATTTCTTTTGTCAAAATAAAGTCAAACCGGAATTGCATAAATATGCATTCTGAAGGGTCATGCTTCACCTGTGACACGCCCCTCTCCGTTCCCCGTGGTGGCGTCGCGTGGCGTATGTCAGACAAAGAGTTCCTGTAGCACACCGGTAGACTTCAGTTCCGGAAAGTCGGGAACGTGCAGCCGGTAGTATTTCAGTATCAGCTCCACACAGCGGTTGCGCTCGTTCCGCGAGAATGAGAACAGGTGCATGGTCTCATATCTCATTCGCATGAGCGTGGCTATTCTTGACGCCTCGTCGGGCTTCAGGAAGTCGTTGTGAGACGGTTGTCCTGCCGTGAAGCATCCGCTCCTCAGGTCGAAGTATGCGTTGCCGGTGCAGTTGTCGAGGTTGGGGTAGAAGCCCACAAACCTCGTGAGATGCATCATGTACACAATGTGGAAGTTGGAGAACGCGCCCCGGCATGCGTCGAGCCACATTATGCTGTTCGTGATATACTGGAACAGCGGTGCGTTGTCCTGTTCGCTCCGTGTGGCGAAATGTGTGAACTCAGCCACGAACATCGCTATCGACAACTTGTAGGCATCCAGCGGAATGGATGAGAGAGGGTATGCCATGGAAGCCTCTTTTATGCGCAGCAGGTTGGCGTTCTGCCTGTAGTCGAACACCAGGTCGAGCACCGACAGCGGCTGCAACAGCTGCTTCCTCACTCCGGCGCGCGCTGTCTTGGGTATGCGCTGTATGAATGACAGCCGTCCGTGTGTCTGTGTGAGCATGTCGGCTATGACTTGAGAGTCACCGTATTTCAGCGTCCGCAACACCACCGCTTTTGTCTTTGTAAGCATAAATTCGTGCGTTTTATGACGCAAAAGTACGAAAAATGCGCTGTTTTGAAAAAAAAACGGAAATATATTTGGTGGATTACTGAAAAACAGCTACCTTTGCATCCGCAAATAAGACACCCATGGTCCCTTCGTCTATCGGTTAGGACGAGAGATTTTCATTCTCTAAAGAGCAGTTCGATTCTGCTAGGGACTACTAATAATATACTACAAAGTAAAGAATAATAATAAAGATGGCAAATCACAAATCATCCTTAAAAAGAATACGTCAGACAAAGGTAAAGAATTTGCACAACAGATATTATGCAAAGACAATGCGCAATGCTGTACGCAAGCTTCGCGCTCTCACTGACAAGGAAGAGGCAGTAAAGCTTTACCCCTCTGTACAGAAGATGCTTGATAGATTGGCAAAAACCAACATCATTCATAAGAACAAAGCCGCAAACTTGAAGTCAAGCTTGTGCAACCACATCAATAATTTGGCTTAATTAAACTAAACTTAATGTTTTTCCATAGGTGAAAGCCGCTGTCTGTGAAGACGGTGGCTTTTGTTTGTTCTGCCGTTCCTGACTGGCGGTGCGGTGAAAATTAATCCCCGATTTGTTTTGAGTTTTGGCATAATTGCACTATTTTTGCAATAATTAAAAAACTAACGCTTATGCAGACAAAGTGTCATCTCTCGGTTCTTATACACGAACAGGCAAGGAAATACGGGTCGCGGACCGCGCTCACGTTCAGACTTTTCGGAAAGAATACGTGGGAAAGTGTGTCGTGGGAACATTTCTCGCAGAGAGTGAAACAGGTGAGCAACGCCCTGCTCGAGCTGGGTGTCAGACCGCAGGACAATCTCGCCGTGTTCTCGCAGAACTGCGTTGAGTATCTCTATACGGACTTCGGAGCATATGGAGTAAGGGCTGTCACAATACCGTTCTACGCCACAAGCAGCGAGCAGCAGATACAGTTCATGATAAACGACGCGCAGGTCAGGTTCGTGTTTGTGGGCGAACAGGAGCAGTATAACAAGGCTCACCGCATTTTCGCTCTGTGTCCCTCGCTCGAGCGCATCATCATTTACGACCGCAGTGTGCGCATAAGCTCGCACGACCCGCACGCTCTCTATTTCGACGATTTCGTCGCTTTGGGAGCCGGGCTTCCCCGTCAGGCGGAGGTGGAGGCGTTGTGGCGGGCTGCCTCCGACGACGATTTGTGCAACATCCTTTATACCAGTGGCACCACAGGAGACAGCAAAGGCGTGCAGCTCACGTACGGTCAGTATGCCGCCGCGCTTGTTGCCAACGACAAGTGCGTGCCTGTTACGGATAAGGACAGGGTCATCAATTTCCTGCCGTTCACGCATGTGTTCGAGCGCGGATGGTCATACCTGTGTCTCTCTGAGGGTGCGGAGCTCATCATAAACACCGACCCGCGCGAGATACAAGAGTCCATGAAGCAGACCCATCCCACGTGCATGTCGGCAGTGCCGCGCTTCTGGGAGAAGGTGTATCAGGCGGTAAAGGACAAGATAGACCGCTCCACGCCGATGCAGCAGAAGATATTCCGCCACGCGCTGGAGGTGGGACGACGCCATAACGTGGACTGTCTTGCCAGGGGAAAACGCCCGTCTCTCGCTCTCGCGCTTGAATACAAGCTCATCGACAAGACGCTTCTCAGGATTGTGCGCCATCAGATAGGACTCGTCAATCCTAATATATTCCCCACCGCGGGAGCCACTGTGTCGCCCGAGGTGGAGCGGTTCGTACACTCCGTGGGCATCTGCATGATTGTTGGATACGGGCTCACGGAGAGTCTCGCCACAGTGTCGTGCGACCATAAGAACAAACCCTATACAATAGGTTCCGTGGGTCGTCCCATCGATGGAATAGACATCCGGATATCCGAAACGGGCGAGATTATGCTTAAAGGACCCACCATCACGCGCGGATACTACAGGCGCGAGGCGGTCAATGCAGCCGCGTTCGACGAGGACGGATACTTCCATACGGGCGACGCGGGATATATGAAGAACGGTGAGCTGTTCCTTACAGACCGCATAAAAGACCTGTTCAAGACATCCAACGGCAAATACATCGCGCCCCAGATGGTGGAGGCGATGCTTCTGGTGGACAAGTACATCGACCAGGTGGTGGTCGTTGCGGACGAATATAAGTTCGTGTCCGCTCTGGTTGTTCCCGAGTTCCGACTCCTCGAAGAGTACGCCCGCGACCACAACATAAAGTTCGAGAGCCGTGAGGACCTGTGTGCCGACAAGCGCATACACGACATGATGATGGAGCGCGTGGAGACTCTCCAGCAGCAGCTCGCACATTATGAGCAGGTGAAACGCATCACTCTCATCGCCCATCACTTCTCGATGGAGTCGGGAGAGCTTACCAATACGCTCAAACTGAGGCGTCCGGTGATTTACAAGAACTTTAAGGACGTGATAGACAAGATGTATGCCGACTGACAGGCACCGCCCCGACGGGTGTGCGGAAGAGTCCCCCGGCGGTGATGGAACGCGCGTGCCGGCAGCCGTATATACATTATAATAATAACAACAACATTCGTAATGATAACATCAGATCAGCTGAAAGACGTGATGGAACGTGCCGACGCACTGCATCACTATCTCAATATCGACGCAAAGAAAATAGAGTTTGAAGAGGAGCAACTGCGCACGCAGGCACCCGACTTTTGGGATGATCCGCAGCGGGCACAGGAACAGATGAAGAAGGTTAAGGCTCTCGAGAAGTGGATCAACGGCTATAAGGAGGTGCGCATGTGCGCCGACGAGCTGAAGCTTGCGTTCGACTTCTACAAGGACGACATGCTTACGGAGGAGGAAGTGGACGATGATTACAGCAAGGCAATACAGGCTATAGAGAAGCTGGAGCTGATGAACATGCTGCGGCAGAAGGAAGATCCGATGGACTGCGTGCTCAAGATAAACAGCGGCGCCGGCGGAACGGAGAGCCAGGACTGGGCTCAGATGCTCATGCGCATGTATATGCGGTGGGCTGAGGCTCACGGTCACAAGGTGACGATAAGCAACCTTCAGGAAGGCGATGAGGCAGGAATAAAAAGTGTGACGATGGAGATTGAGGGCGGAGAGTATGCCTACGGATTCCTGAAAAGCGAGAACGGAGTCCACCGTCTTGTGCGTGTGTCGCCGTTCAACGCGCAGGGCAAGCGCATGACGAGCTTCGCCAGCGTGTTCGTGACACCTCTTGTCGACGACACCATCGAGGTGTTTGTCGACCCGTCGAAGATAAGCTGGGACCTCTTCCGCAGCGGCGGCGCCGGCGGACAGAACGTCAACAAGGTGGAGACAGGAGTGCGCCTGCGCTATCAGTATGTCGATCCCGACACTGGAGAAGAGGAGGAGATACTCATCGAAAACACCGAGAGCCGCAAGCAGCTTGAGAACCGTAACAACGCGATGAGGCTTCTCAAGTCGCAGCTATACGACCGCGCGATGAAGAAGAGACTCGAGGCGCAGGCGAAGATTGAGGCTGGAAAGAAGAAGATAGAGTGGGGAAGCCAGATACGCAGCTACGTGTTTGACGACCGGCGTGTGAAAGACCACCGCACAAACTATCAGACAACTGACGTTGACGGAGTGATGGACGGCAAGATAGACGGCTTCATCAAGGCTTATCTCATGGAGTTTCCGGTAAACGACGAACAATGAACGGACCGGCAGGAGAGCCCTGCCGGCAACCACAGACATATATAACCTAAAATATTACAACTATGAGTCAAAAAAGCAAACTGAACCGCGCGCGCCGCGAAGCACAACAGGAGAAACAGGCGAAGAGGGTGGTTGAGGTCATATTCTGGATTCTCATACTGCTCGCCGTGATGTATACCGTGTGGATAGTTGTGGCACAATGAGCGGTCTGGAGATAGAAAGGAAGTTCCTTGTAAGGAAGGGCGGGGCGTTCAAACGCGCCGCCTTCTCATGCAGCAGGATAAGGCAGGGCTACATGGACTGCGCCGACGCCACGGTGAGAGTGCGTCTGCGCGACGACAAGGCTTATCTCACCATCAAGAGCCATTCGCTTGACGGAGGGCTCACGCGCTATGAGTTCGAGACAGAGATTACGCCCGACGACGCCCTCCATCTGCTCAGTCTGTGTCGCGGAGGCACGATAGACAAGTGCCGTTATCTCGTCAAGAGCGGCCGGCACACCTTTGAGGTGGACGAGTTCTACGGTGAGAACGAAGGTCTTGTGATGGCTGAGGTGGAGCTGGGGAGCGCGGACGAGCAGTTCGAAAAGCCCGGTTTCATCGGCATGGAGGTGACGGGCGACAGACGATTCTACAATTCTTGTCTTCTGGTCAACCCCTTCTCTTCCTGGCGCGATACGCTGCCAGAAGAATACCGATGACGTTGCCGAGCGTCACGCCTATGGCGTTTGCCGCGAAATCGAGCCAGTCTCCGCTGCGTCTTCCGCCTGTGCAGTACTCCTGAAGAATCTCTATCAGTCCGCTCATGACCAGCGGAGCGAGCCACGCAAGCAGAAAGACGCGCGCCCGGACTATGCTGTCATGCATGCGCAAATATTCATACCATATCGTCGCACACGTGCCGGCATACATCAGTATGTGCGTCCATTTGTCGATAAGGGTGATGTTGTCCAGCGGCGTATGAGGCACATCCATGAAGCACAAAACCCATATGAATGCCATATACAGGCAGGAAATCGGGTAGTTTGATGTCAGATGATGCAGTAATCTTGCCATTTGCTTTCTTTTTTAATGCAAAAGTAGATATTTTTTTATACTTTTGCAGTGATTCAGTTATTTTTATTTTATTATGTCAAACGATAGAGCTAAATTCGGAAGCAGATTCGGACTGATACTTGCCACAGCCGGTTCTGCGGTGGGACTCGGAAACATCTGGCGGTTCCCTTATATGACCGGCAACAACGGCGGAGCCGCTTTCATCCTCGTATATATCGGCTGTGTGCTGCTGCTCGGCATTCCCTGCATGGTCAGCGAGTTTGTCATCGGGCGCGAGGGAGCGTCGAACACCGCGCGCGCCTATACGAGACTGTCTAACGGGACGGCATGGAAATACATCGGATTCATGGGAGTTGTCACCGGTTTTATGATAACAGGATACTACGCCGTGGTCTCCGGCTGGTGCCTGCAATACATCTTCGCCTCTGCCGCCGGTGAGCTTAGGGGCGACCCGAAATACGTAGCCGATTACTTCGCCGGATTCTCCTCATCGCCCGTAAAGCCCGTGCTGTGGACTGTCGCCATACTGGTGATAACCCATCTTGTTGTGATACGCGGTGTGCGCGGCGGCATAGAGAAAGCCTCCAAGATGTTCATGCCCACGCTTTTCGTGCTGTTGCTCGTCATAGTTGTCGCCTCGTGCAATCTTCCCGGAGCCGGAGCCGGGGTGGAGTTCCTGCTCAAGCCCGACTTCTCCAAGGTGGACAGCGGAGTGTTTCTCGGCGCACTCGGGCAGGCGTTCTATTCACTCAGCATCGGCATGGGATGCCTTTGCACATACGCCTCATACTTCAGCCGTCGCACAAAGCTGCTGAGTACGGCGGTGAACATATCCCTTGTAGACACCATGGTGGCTGTTCTTGCCGGACTGATGATATTCCCCTCGGCGTTCTCCGTGGGCATCGCGCCCGACAGCGGACCCTCTCTCATCTTCATGACGCTGCCCAACGTGTTCCAGCTTGCCTTCGGTCATGTGCCGTTCCTGGGCTACGTGGTGTCCGTCCTGTTCTATGTGCTGCTATCGCTCGCGGCTCTCACCTCGCTCATATCGCTCCACGAGGTGTGCACGGCGTTCTTTCTTGAGGAGTTCAACATATCGCGCAGGCGCGGGGCAACGCTCGTTACGGTAATCACCTGTGTCATCGGCGCGTTCTGCTCGCTGTCGCTCGGACACACCGACCTGCAGGTTTCCATATTCGGAAAACCGCTTTTCGACTCGCTCGATTTCCTCACCGGGCAGATACTCCTGCCTTTAGGAGGATTGCTCACCTGTCTTTTCCTCGGATGGTATGTGCCCAAGAAGATTGTGAAAGACCAGTTCACCAACCACGGAACACTGCGCGGCGCGCTCTTCGGGACATATCTTTTCTGCGTGCGATTCGTGTGTCCGTTGTGCATCCTGCTGATATTCCTTCATCAGTTCGGTGTCATCTGACGTAAAGCCGCGCTCTGTGTGTGGCATGACAATATACATATGATAAAAGAGTTCTTTTATTTTCCCAAGAGCGACCGCAGGGCGATGATATTCCTTCTGGCGGTCGTCGTGCTGTCAGCGGTTGTTGTGGGCATCATGGACAAGGGCGGCATGTCCTCTCAGCTTGCCCGTACTGACAGCCTGACCGCCGACAGCTCCATACGCAAAGCCGCCGTGCGCCGTGGCGTACAATATATTTATAATGTGGAGACCGTGCGTCGCAAGCTGTCCGCATTCGACCCCAACACCGCCGACAGCACCCTGCTGCTGAGTCTTGGACTACAGCCGTGGCAGGTGCGGAGCATCTACAGATACCGTGCCAAAGGCGGAATATACCGCCAGCCGTCTGATTTCGCGAGGCTCTACGGGCTCACGGTGAAGCAGTATAAAGAACTTTTGCCTTACATACACATATCCGATGAATACAAGCCGGCGGCTGAGGTGTATGGCAGGACAGACGCTGTAAGAAGCGGGCGCGACACTCTGCGCTATCCCGTGAAGCTCCAGCCGGGGCAGTATGTGACGCTCGACGACGCCGACACCGCGTCTTTGAGGAAGGTGCCGGGCATAGGACGCTACTATGCCTCCCGCATCGTGAGATACCGCAATGACCTGGGCGGATATGTGTCGGTGGCTCAGTTGTCTGAGATAGAAGGCATCCCCGAGGCTGCGCTGTCCTATTTCAAGGTGACGGGAGGGGCGGTGAGAAAACTCAACCTGAACCGGCTCACGCTCAACGAACTGAAACACCATCCTTACATCAACTTCTATCAGGCGCGCCGCATCATAGACTACCGCCGCCTGAAAGGACCGCTCCACAGCATAGACGACCTCCGTCTGCTGAAGGATTTCTCACAGCGCGACATCGAGAGGCTGCGTCCTTACGTGGAGTTCTGACACGTTCTGAGTGCTGACGTCAATGCCGTCCTACCGCGCCAAAGTCTTTGTCATATACAAAAAAAGAACGGAAGACATCGTGTTTTGTCTTCCGCTCTTGTCGGGATGAGGCGACTCGAACGCCCGACCCCTACGTCCCGAACGTAGTGCGCTACCAACTGCGCTACATCCCGCATTGCTTTTAAGCGAGTGCAAAGGTACATCAAATTTTTGAAACACGTGCAATTTTCTTCCAAAAAATTTGCTGATATATAAAAAAACGTCTATCTTTGCACACGCAAAACAAGATTAGCAGTTGGTGCCATAGCTCAGTTGGTAGAGCAAAGGACTGAAAATCCTTGTGTCACTGGTTCGATTCCCGTTGGCACCACCCATTTTTTTATCACTCACAAAATCAGTTCTCCCGGGCTCGAAGAGAGTCCGGGAGTTTTTGTTTCCTCCTCCTCCTGCGTGCCGCGCGGCTGTGTCAGTAAGGCGGCAGTGTCATTGTGGAGGGATGTTATGAATCATTTGCCGTCAGATCGTGTGCTGTCCGGAGATGCATTTCATACTCTGAAGAGTGAGTGTAGTGTGCCGTGCTGCCGTCGATACGTTGGAAAGCACTTCTGAAAAGCGCGCAAGACGTCGGCAAGGATATAGCCGACAAATAATTAATCTTATAATAGCGGTTGAATCTTAACGGATGTTTATAATTATGCATATATGCGTTCCGTTTCCGCATATTCATCCATCGTCAACTCAGCGAGAGCTTAGTATTTGCGGCGCGGAAGCCATTCGGGCGCAAATACGCGAGTTTTACAGCGTTGTGGTAATGTGTTGGTAATCATTTGCTTATGCTGTTTGGTCTGCCAGACCGGCTTTTCTTACGTTGCGAAACGGGCTTTTCTGCATTGCGGAAGAGCCTCTTCCGCACCACCGAAGAGCCTTTCCGGCAGTGCAGTATGGGCTTTTCCGCGCGGCGATACGGTCTTTTCCGCGCCGGATGAGAGTGCGGAAGAGCCTTTTCGGGCATTGTCGTAGGGTCGCGTCGGAATGTTTATGCCGTTTTCATACGCTCATCGTCATCCTTCCGTTTCTGTTTTGAGAAAAAGCGTTGTCAAAATATTTTACTTCCTGTTTGCATAAATATACATTCCCGAAGTGCCGCCATGAGTGCGCGCGCCGGGTTTTTCTCGCGGCATATGGCATGCTGTCTGAGGCGCGGCGGAGATGGGGGCGCGATGCGGGAAAGTTTCATTAAAAGACCCATTCTGCTTTTTTAACTAATTATTATTTGGTTTGTCGATTCAATCCTATATCTTTGCAACGTATATTGAGGTTGTTTTTTATTTTTCCGCCAAATATATATAAGATTATAACTAACACTTTAACCGAATGAAAAGAATGTTTACGTCTCTTGTTGCCGCGGTCGCGGCAATGACTGTCGGTGCGCAGAATGCGGAGTTCTTTGAGCCATACAAGGAAGTTGATTTGCGTCTGCCGTCAGTACCTCTTGTGGTTAACGACCCTTATTTCTCTATCTGGTCGCCTTATGACAGGCTTACCGACGGAACCACACGTCATTGGACCGACGCGCAGAAAGCCATCGACGGACTGCTGCGCGTGGACGGAAAGACCTACCGCTTCATGGGTGTGGAGAAGCCGTATGTGCTCAAGTCCATCCTTCCTATGGCGGATGAGGGCGCGTGGACGGCAAAGACGAGCCGCACATATCCCGGAGACGGATGGGCTGACCCTGCTTTCGACGACTCCTCATGGGGCACGGAGAAGGGCGCGATAGGCTCTGCCGACGAATATCCCAACGTACACACAAACTGGGATGTTGAGAATACCGACGTGTATGCGAGGCGCACGGTGAACCTTACGGCGGACGACATAGCCGACGACCTTTACATAGTTTATTCGCACGACGACGTTTTCGAGCTTTACATCAACGGCACGCAGGTCATCTCGACGGGCGAGACGTGGCTGCAGGGCGAGACACTCCATCTCACAGCCGCGCACAAGGCACTGCTCAAGGAGGGCGAGAACGTCATCGCAGCCCATTGTCACAACACTACCGGAGGCGCGCTCATCGACTACGGACTCTACCGTAACGTGAAGACCGAAGGGGCTGACATTGAGACGGCTGAGCAGACATCGGTGGACGTGCTTGCCACAAACACCTACTACACGTTCAAGTGCGGACCGGTCGATCTAGACCTCGTGTTCACCGCCCCGATGCTCATCGACGACCTCGAACTGCTGTCCACACCGGTTAACTACGTGTCCTATCAGGTGCGTTCCAACGACGGAGCCGACCACGACGTGCAGTTCTATCTCGCCACGACGCCTGAGCTCGCCGTCAACCAGAACACGCAGGCGACGTCATCAACATACAACGTGTCGTCAGAAGGCTACAAGTTCCTCAAGACCGGTACCACCGATCAGCCGCAGCTCGAGAAAGCCGGTGACCTCATATGCATAGACTGGGGCTTCTTCTATATGCCCGGCATCAACGGAGATGTGGCTCTTTCCACCGGATACACGGCTGAAAGCAACTTCGCCTCCACCGGAGAGCTTGGCAGAACTCTTGTCAGTGCCACAAGCACAAGCGCGTCCACGATGCCCACACTTGCCTATGTGCACGACTTCGGCAGCGTCAACACCGCGTCAAGCTTCACCATGCTGGCATACGACGAGGTGTACGACATCGTTTACATGGGACAGAAATACAAGGGCTACTGGGCGCGCAACGGCAAGACTATACAGCAGGCAATCGCTGAGATGCGCGACAACTACACTGACATAATGACCCGCTGCCGCGCCCTCGACAAGCGTATCTACGACGACGGACTCGCTGCCGGCAACGACAAATACGCCGAGCTGCTTTCCGGCTCATACCGTCATGTCATCGCGGCGCACAAGCTTTTCGAGGACAAAGACGGCAACCTGCTCTTCTTCTCCAAGGAGAACAACTCCAACGGATGCGTCAACACCGTCGACCTTACCTATCCGTCGGCTCCCCTTTTCCTGCTTTACAACCCCGAATTGCTTAAAGGTATGATGACAAGTATATTCGAGTACAGTTACACCGGACGCTGGACAAAGCCGTTCGCGGCGCACGATCTCGGCACATATCCCATCGCCAACGGACAGGTCTACGGCGGAGACATGCCTCTGGAGGAGTCGGGCAACATGATCACTCTTGCCGCGATGATATGCAAGCTCGAGAACAGCACGGCATATGTGGACAAATACTGGGACATCATAAAGCTCTGGGCAGACTATCTTGTGGAGAACGGACAGGACCCGGAGAACCAGCTCTGCACCGACGACTTCGCCGGACACTGGGCTCACAACGCCAATCTCTCCATCAAAGCCATAATGGGTGTAGCCGGATTCTCGGAGATGGCGCGCATCAAGGGCGACACGGAGACGGCTGACAAATACATGAGCAAGGCAAAGGACATGGCTCGCATATGGGAGACAATGGCAAGAGAGGGCGACCACTACCGCCTCGCCTTCGACCGCAGCAACACCTGGAGCCAGAAGTATAATATGGTGTGGGACAAGCTGTGGAACATACATATCTTCCCCAACAAGGCTGCCGAGCGCGAGATACAGTATTATCTCACAAAGCAGAACACATACGGTCTGCCGCTCGACAGCCGTGAGGCTTACACCAAGAGCGACTGGATTCTTTGGACGGCATCGATGTCTCCCGACACGGAGACGTTCCTCAAGTTCTCCGACCTTGTGTATAAGTATGTCAACGAGACCAAGTCCCGCGTGCCCATAAGCGACTGGTACTGGACCAACTCGGGCGATATGCGCGGTTTCAGGGCACGTTCCGTCATCGGCGGACACTGGATGAAGGTGCTCATGGATAAGATTGGCACGTTGCAGCCACCGGTAAACGAGTGGGCTCCGGCGGGCGAAAAGATAAAGACAAAATGGGCTGATGAGGTTACGCCTGACAACGTCCTGCCCGAATATCCGCGTCCTCTCATGGAGCGTTCCGAATGGATGAACCTCAACGGACTGTGGGAGTTCGGATTCAATTCGGCAAGCTCGGCGAGCGAGCCTGAAATGTACGACGGTCATATTCTCGTTCCGTTTGCCATCGAGTCGAGCCTTTCGGGCGTGATGCGTCCTATGGTCGAGAACAACGCTTTGTGGTACAGACGTGAGTTCACGGTGCCTGAGACATGGTCGGGAAAGCGCGTCATCATCAACTTCGGGGCGTGCGACTACAACGCAAGCGTATATGTCAACGGCGAGAGTGTCGTTTCGCATACCGGCGGAAGCACTTCGTTCAGTGCGGACATCACCGACTTCCTGTCTGAAAGCGGTACGAACGTACTTACGGTCAAGGTGATAGACAACACCGACGAGAACACCCAGCCGGTGGGAAAACAGCGTAAGGACGCCGACGGAAACGGCAGCATATGGTATACTCCGGTCTCCGGCATATGGCAGACCGTATGGCTCGAGCCGGTAAGCGGCGAATACATATCCGACATCTCCACCACACCTGATGTGGACAACAGCAGGTTTGTAGTGAACGCTACGGCGGAGGGCGTGGACGGAAGCAACGCTGTCGTGACCGTGAGACTTATGGACGGTGACAACGTCGTGGCTACAGGCGAGGGCGCTCCGGGCACTGACATCGTGCTGGACGTTGCCGCTCCGAAGCTGTGGAGCCCGCAGTCGCCTCATCTTTACGGCATGGAGCTTACCCTGACATGCGACGGTGAGGAGACCGACCGTGTGGACAGCTATGCCGCACTGCGCAAGATCTCGGTGGCACAGGATAAGAACGGAGTATGGAGAATGCAGCTCAACAACCGTGACTTCTTCCAGAACGGAGTGCTCGATCAGGGTTACTGGCCCGACGGTCTGTACACCGCACCCACCGACGAGGCTCTCCGCTACGACATAGAGACAGCCAAGAGCCTCGGCTATAACATGATACGCAAGCACATGAAGGTAGAGCCCGCACGCTGGTATTACCATTGCGACCGCCTCGGAATGCTCGTATGGCAGGACATGCCGGCACTCGGCAAGTCGTATGAGGAGTGGAACGGCGGCAGCTGGTACACCGGAACGGACGGCAGACCCACCACAACAGCGCGCCTGAACTACACGAAGGAGTGGACCGACATCATCAGCCAGCACTATTCCAATCCCTGCATCGTGGTATGGACTCCGTTCAACGAGGCATGGGGACAGTTCCTCACGTCGTCTGTAGTGAGCACTACGAGAGGTCAGGACGCTACCCGTCTCATCGACGCGGCGAGCGGCGGAAACCATCATGAAGGCGTTGGCGACCTGCTCGACCTTCACGACTACAACGCTGAACCGTCTGTCTATCTCTACGACTCCACCCGTCCGACGGTGCTCGGAGAGTACGGAGGACTCAAGTATAACGTCGAGGGCTACCGTTGGGATCCCGATTATACCGCCACCGACTACACCGGAACAGACGCTCTCACCGATGCCTACGTGACTCTGGCAGGACGCATCGCCGCTCTCGCCAAGTCTGACGCGGCTAAGGATTTCTCCGCTTCGGTTTATACGCAGATAACCGATGTGGAGACCGAAATGAACGGACTGATGACCTACGACCGCAAGCTTCTCAAGGTGGATGCCGAAAAGGTGAAGGCGGCAAACGACAAGCTCGCCTCCGTACTCGGCACATCGACGGGCATAGAGGACATCACCTCCCAAAAGGGAACAGCCGTGGAGACATGCCGTTACAATGCAGGCGGACAGCGGGTGTCAAAGAACAGCAAGGGACTGAACATCGTAAGATACTCTGACGGAACGGTGAAGAAGCTCATCGTGAAGTGATACTGACGTCAAAAGACACACCGCCCGGTGGCACGCAAAGTGTCTGCCGGGTGGTTTTTACGTTATATGCGGATTACAGGACAACTATTTATAATCAATAACAAAACAGTTTTTATATGAAGAAAATCATGACACTTGCGGCTTCTATCGCCGTAGCATTGTCTGCTGGAGCACAGTCTGCTGACTTCTTCCAGCCGTACAAGACGACCGATCTGCGCCTTCCTTCGGTGCCGATATTCGTCAACGACCCTTACGTGTCGTTCTGGTCGCCTTACGACGAGCTCAATGAGGGAAGCGTGCGCCACTGGACCAACGCTGAGAAACCGCTTGACGGACTGCTCCGCGTGGACGGAGTGACATACCGGTTCATGGGTGTCGGGCGCGAGTATGTGCTCGATGAGACACTCATGCCAATGACCGATGAGGAGATATGGGAGGCAAAAGCCACCACCACAAAGCAGGATGGGACTGCCTGGACAGAACCTGACTTCGACGACAGCGGATGGGAAACCAAGAAGGGAGCGTTCGGTTCGCCGGGCGAGTATCCCAATGTCAACACACCGTGGACTGACGCCAACTCCGACATTTACGTACGCCGTAAGGTCAATCTCACCGCCGAGGACATCGCGAAAGACCTTTATGTGGTCTATTCACACGATGATGTGTTCAAGCTCTACATCAATGGCAACCTTGTGGTAAGCACGGGTGAGACATGGCTTCAGGGCGAGACAGCAAAGCTCTCCGACATTGCCAAAGGCTATCTCAAGGAGGGCGAGAACGTCATCGCAGCCCACTGCCACAACACCACGGGCGGAGCTTATGTGGACTACGGACTCTATGTCAATACAAAGACGCAGAACGCGGACATCAAGAAGGCTGTGCAGAGGTCGGTGGACGTGCTTGCCACAAACACCTACTACACGTTTGAGTGCGGTCCGGTGATGCTCGACGTGGTGTTCACCGCACCGATGCTCATGGACGATCTCGACCTTATGTCCACTCCAATCAACTACATCTCCTATCAGGTGCGTTCCACCGATGAAAAGGAACACGACGTGCAGTTCTATCTCGCAACAACGCCCGAGCTGGCGGTGAACGAGACCAACCAGCCAACAATGTCGTCGCTGAAGACTCAGAACGGCATCAGGTATATCAGCGGAGGCACAACCTCGCAGCCCATTCTGGGCAGAGCCTCCGACGGCATATGCATAGACTGGGGCTATGTGTATCTGCCTCAGATCAACGGAGAGGTGAGTCTGGCGTCCACTCTTGAGGTTGAGAACACGTTTGCAAGCGAGGGCAAGCTGCCGCGCACAAAGGTTTCAATGGCGGGAGCGAAGAAGTCGAAGTATCCCACACTTGCTTTCATGTACGACTTCGGCAGCGTCAAGACCGGCACAAACTTCGCCATGATAGGCTATGATGAGATTTGGGACATCGAATATCTTAACGAACGCTACAAGGGATACTGGGCGCGGGACGGCAAGACCATCTATCAGGCGTTCGAGGAACTGCGCGACAACTACACCGACATTATGAAACGGTGCCGCGAACTGGACAAACGCATATACGACGATGCGCTCGCTTCGGGCAACAAGGAATATGCGGAGATACTCTCGGCTTCCTACCGCCACTGCATCGCGGCACACAAGCTGTTTGAGGGACCGAACGGAAACCTCTACTTCTTCTCTAAGGAGAACAACTCAGGAGGATTCGTCAACACCGTGGACCTCACCTATCCCGAGTCGCCGCTCTTCCTGCTCTACAACCCCGAACTGCAGAAGGCGATGATGCGCAGCATCTTCGAGTACTGCCGTTCCGACCGCTGGGGCTTCCCCTTCGCGGCTCACGACCTCGGCATCTATCCTCATGCCAACGGACAGCGTTACTCCATCACCAGACCCAACGCGGACGGCGGATTTGAAGGAAACATGCCTCTGGAAGAGTCGGGCAACATGGTCACGCTCTGCGCTATGCTCTCGATGCTCGACGGCAACACCTCTTTCGCCGACCAGTATTGGGACACCATAAAGCTCTGGACAGACTATCTCGTGGAGAACGGACAGGATCCGGAGAACCAGCTCTGCACCGACGACTTCGCGGGACACTGGGCTCACAACGCCAATCTGTCCATGAAGGCAATCATGGGTATTGCCGGTTTCTCGGAGATGGCGCGCATGAAGGGCGACATCGAGACCGCCGACAAGTACATGGCAAAGGCAAAGGAGATGGCGGAAAAATGGGAGTCGATGGCTAACGACGGCGACCACTACCGCCTGGCATACGACAGGAAAGGCACATGGGGGCAGAAATACAACATGGTGTGGGACAAGCTCTGGGGACTGAACCTCATACCCAACAACGCCATGAAGCGTGAGGTGGCTTACTATCTCAGAAAGCAGAACGCCTATGGACTGCCGCTCGACAGCCGCTCGGACATCTCGAAGACCGACTGGATAATGTGGTCGGCTGCGATGGCGGACACAGACGAGCTCTTCCTGAGGTTTGTCGGACCGCTCTATAAGTACATCAACGAGACGTCATCACGTGTGCCCATCAGCGACTACTACAACACGAAGACAGGTAATATGGTCGGATTCAAGGCGCGTTCTGTTGTCGGCGGACACTGGATGAAGGTGCTCATGGACAACTTCGACAAGACAAAGGTGCCCTCTACAGGCATCTCGTCGGCAGTCACAGACAATGTTTCGGGACATCTGTCATACTATAACCTTAACGGTGTCAAGATGTCCGCGCCTGTCAAGGGAGTGAACATCGTGAAGGACGAAAAGGGATATGCCCGTAAGATTGTGATGGAATAAAAACACGGCATCGGCATTTGCCTGTCGTGGACAACTACGCCCGGAGACGCATCATCGCGCCTGCCGGGCGTTTTTTTGTTTGTATAGACGAGCCGGAATTGAGACGGAACGGGGATTGTGCAGTGTCAGTGGGAGGAGAAGTGTGGTGAGGTGAGTGTGTTGTTAGTGCGGTGTTGCCTACGCATATGTGTAATAGAATAATGTTGGCGTCAGCCTGTAGAGACGCAAAATCTTGCGTCTCCCGAGGAAGTAAGCGCAATGAAGGATAGCGGATATATGCTGATGAGGGTTGCGTTCCTTGCTTGTGAGACGCAAGATTTTGCGTCTCTACTTTAGGGAGGCAACGGTATTATATGGCGAAGGTGATTGTGTGGGCGCGGTGGCGGTGTGTCTTGGATGTTTCTCGATGTGCGTTACGCGGTCTCCTTTTTGTTTTATGGCAGTAAAAAATTTTGACAGCCATAATCTGCAAAACAGGATGTGGGCTTACACTGAAAATGTTCCTGCGGCATGGCGGAGGTGGGTAGGGATGACGGTAAAAGCCCTGTTATGTTGCGGATTCACTGTTTATTTACTGTGATAAAATCCGTTCCACGTTACGGAAAAGGTATTTCTATGAGTGAAAAACGCTTTTTTATGGCGCGGAACAGGCTCTTTCATTATGCTAAAAAGCCTCTTTCATGATACGAAAAAGCCCGTTTGACACTGCGGAACAGGCTCTTTCGCATGATGATAAAGGCATGATTGGCGGACTGTCCGGTGTAAATGACTGTGCTTTAATAAGTTATGATAACGCCCGAAAAACCGCGTATTTGCGGGCGTATTGCCTTGCGGATGACTCTGCGCGATTCTCGCGCGGTTGACGTTGTGCTGTTGTTCGCATTCCGTGTCATTTATGTGAGATGGCGCATAAGCCTGAGCGATGGTTCCGGTTTGCCGGTCAAGAGAACAAAAAAAGTTCCCGCTCCACTGTCATGGAGCGGGAACCTTCCGTTGCTGTCTGTCGTTGAGGCTCAGCTTTTCTGCGTTGTCACAATCTGGTTGAAGTAAGGATAAGGTATCTCGATGTTCTCCCTGTCGAACCGTTCCTTTATCGACTTCAGCAGATCGCACTTCATCACGAAGGCGTTTCCAGGTGTCGCAGCCCACGCCCACGCCCTCAGAGTGATGGCAGAGTCGCCGAGGTTTGTCACCCTTATCACCACCTGCGGTGTGCCGTCGGTCTTTTCCTTCGGGCTGCGGTGGTCTATGAGCATCGGGTGGCGCATCGTCTCGTCGCGCATCACGTCCATGGCGAAGTCGAGGTCGGTGGTGTACGACACGCCCACCTCCACAAAGGCGCATGTCGCCTCCTCCCCGAACGACGAGTTGATGATGGTGCTCGAGCTTATCTTACTGTTCGGTATGATTATCATTCTGTTCTCCGCGTTGCGTACGACGGTGTGCCTCAGCGTTATCTCCGTCACCGTTCCTATCACTATGTCGTCCACGTTGATGAAGTCGCCCACCTTGAACGGTCTTGAGAACACGATGAACAGACCGCTCACAATGTTAGACAGAGCCTCCTGCGAGGCAAGACCCACCGCCATGGCGAGGATTCCCGCGCTGGCAAGAATGGAGTTGCTTATCTTCTCCATACCCGGTATCAGCGAGAGGAAAGCCGCGCAGCCGACGATGTATACAGCCGCCACCACCATCTGGCGGATGAAGCTTGTCCTCGTCTCATCGAGCGTGACGAGTCGTCCCTGCCTCTTCAGCGAGCGGTTGAAGAAATATTTCACGAGACCCGTCACAATGCGTACGAACAGGTATATTATCGCCGCCTTGATGCAGAACCTCAGCACCGCGTGTATGCTTATGCCGAAGAGGCTCATTTCCATAATCTTTTCTATGTCCATATAGTATTGTCCTTTTGTTGTTTTTCTTTTACCGTTGGCGTGCTTACGGGCAGCAGACATGCTGTGGCGTCACTGCCGGTGACACGTGGTATATGCTTTTTTAAAGTGCGAACATGATGAAATGAGAGTTTTTTCTCAGGCTGCCTGCGCCGCCTTTCTTTTGCAAAGACAGTGCCAGTGAGCGCAATGAGAGCTTGCTCTCAGATTGCCGAGCGCCGCCTGTCTTATGCAAAGACAGTGCCAGTGAGCGCAATCAGAGCTTGCTCTTTTATTGCCGAGCGCAGCCTGTCTTATGCAAAAGTACAAGAAAAAAAGCAATCTGACGAACTGTCTGCTTTATTTATTGTATCTTTGCACCCACAAACAGCAAGGCTGTCTCTTCCGCCTGACGTCACATACTGATGATGTCGGCTGTCAAAAAGTTATTTTTATTATGAATCTGCCTGATGATCCGATGATGCTGTTCAGCGTCATCAACATGAAACTGAGAGACTGTTACGCATCGCTCGACAGTCTTTGTGATGATATGAATGTAGACAAGAAAGCCATCGTCTGCAAGCTTGCCGCAGCGGGCTTCGAGTACGACTCCGCCGCCAACCGTTTCTGGTGAGCCTCCGGAGCGCAGGCTGTTCCTTTCCGGTCGGGCATGCGTCGCGGCGTGCTTGGCGCAGGCATATATTATTGTATACTATGAATCTTACAGACGCTAAATACATGCAGCACTACAAGTCGCTGCTTTCTGTCGGGCTGCCCATAATGATAGGTCAGCTCGGGGTTATAATCCTCGGTTTCGCCGACACCATGATGGTGGGACACCACAGCACCGCCGACCTTGGCGCAGCCTCGTTCGTGAACAACATTATGAACATGGTCATCATCTTCGGCACGGGTTTCTCCTACGGACTTACGCCTGTCGTGGGAGCCCTTTTCGGCACCGGGCACAAGGCGGAAGCAGGTCAGGCACTGCGCTGCAGCCTTCTTTCAAACGCCGTGGTGGCTGTTATGATGTCGGCACTTATGCTCGTCGTCTACTTCAATGTGCACCGCATGGGTCAGCCCGCAGAGCTTCTGCCGCTCATACGCCCCTATTTCCTTGTGCTCATAGTGTCCCTGCTGTTTGTCATGCTCTTCAATGCCTTCAAGCAGTTTGCCGACGGCATCACCGACACACGGGTGTCGATGTGGATTCTTCTCGGCGGAAACGTGCTCAACATCTTCGGCAACTATCTGCTCATATACGGCAAGATGGGCTTTCCTGAGCTTGGAGTGCTGGGCGCGGGAATAAGCACCCTGTTCTCGAGAATAATGATGGTGGTGGTCTTCATGGTGATTTTCGCGCGCTCGCGACGCTACCGTCGCTACCGTGCGGGGTTTGTGGCGTTGGGCTGGTCGCGCGGCATGGTGAGACGGCTCAATGCTCTCGGCTGGCCCGTCGCGCTGCAGATGGGCATGGAGACGGCGTCTTTCAGTCTGAGTGTGGTCATGGTGGGCTGGCTCGGCACGGTGGCTCTGGCGTCCCATCAGGTGATGCTCACCATCTCGCAGTTCACGTTCATGATATACTACGGGCTCGGAGCGGCTGTCGCCATACGCGTGAGCAGCTTCCACGGACAGTCTGACCGTGACGGCGTACACCTTACCGTGAGTGCCGGTTTCCGCCTCATGCTTGCCCTGGAGATAGTGTTGTCCGGCATAGTGTTCTGTCTGCGCCATCAGCTCGGAGGCTGGTTCACCGACAGTCTGGAGGTAGCCTCGTCTGTGGTGTCGCTCATGCTGCCGTTCCTTATATATCAGTTTGGCGACGGACTACAGATTCTTTTCGCCAACGCTTTGCGCGGAACGTCCGACGTGAAGTCACTTATGGTCATCGCGTTCATTGCCTATTTCGTGGTGTCGCTGCCCGTAGGCTACTTCTGCGGCTTCGTTCTCGGCATGCGGCTTGTGGGCATCTGGATGGCGTTCCCGTTCGGTCTGACCGCAGCCGGGGTGATGATGTGGCTGCGGTTCAGACGTTCCTACAGCAGCTCGGGAAGCTGATAGAGCTTCATTCCGTTGCTTCCCTTTATAAGAATGTAGTGGTCTTCGGGCATGTTCTTTCTCAGTTCGGCTTTCACTTCCTCGGCATCTGCGAACTTGCGGAACGCGCATCGCGTCTTGCCGAACTCCTCTCCCACGAGCCATACGGTGTCTATGCCAGCGTGTTCCAGCATGTCCGCCACCTTCTGGTGCTCCTCTTCCGAGGAGTCGCCGAGCTCCCTCATGTCGCCCAGAATAGCCATCTTGCGGCTCACCTGCATGTCGCTGAAGTTCTTTATCGCCGCCGCCATGCTCGTAGGGTTGGCGTTGTAGGCGTCCACGATCAGCCTGTTGTGCTCCGTGGTCTCGAGCTGTGAGCGGTTGTTGCTCGGTATGTAGCCCGCCAGAGCGTCGCTTACGGCATCGTCACCGACACCGAAATACAGTCCGATGCTTGCCGCGGCGAGCATGTTGCACAGGTTGTAGGTGCCGATGAGGTGCGTCTCCACCTCGTGCCAACCGCCTTCCCCGCCGCGCCATCTGAAGCACAGCAGCGGTGCGCACGACGTCACCTCACCCTCGACATACAGTCCGTCCATCGGCTCGCATGCGTATTTTATGAGGTCGAGACCTCCCGATATGCCTGCCAGATGTCTGTTGGCGGCGTCTATGAACACCTTCGAGCCGTTGCGGTGGCGCAGGAAGTCGTACAGCTCTCCCTTTGTCCTGACCACTCCTTCGAACGACCCGAAGCCCTGCAGATGGGCTTTCCCGACGTTGGTTATCAGTCCGTAGTCGGGCTCGACGGTCTCCACGAGCGTCTTGATGTCGCCCGGATGGCTCGCGCCCATCTCTATCACGGCTATCTCGTGCTCCTTTCTCAGGCGCAGGAGAGTCTTGGGCACACCGATATCGTTATTGAAGTTGCCCTCGGTATACAGCACTTTGTACTTCTTCGACAGCACGGCAGCCACGAGTTCCTTGGTTGTTGTCTTTCCGTTTGTGCCCGTTATGCCTATCACCGGTATGTCGAACTGCCGGCGGTGGTGGCGTGCCAGCTGCTTGAGAGTGGCGAGCGCGTCGTCCGTGACGATGTATCTCTCGTCGCGCGCATACTCCGGTTCGTCTATCACTGCATAGGAACAGCCCTTCTGAAGGGCGGTTTCGGCAAACCTGTTTCCGTCGAACGACTCTCCCTTCAGGGCGAAGAAGATGGAGCCTTCGGGACAGTCGCGGCTGTCGGTCGTTACAGTCTGATGTTCAGAGAATAGTCTGTACAGATGTTCTATTTCCATGACTTGTACGTTATTATATAAAAAATGCGGTGCAAACTTACACAAAATGTTCGGATTACGCGCGTTTTTGGTACAACAAAATCGTCCCGTCCGCTTGTCAGAGCGGTCTCACTCGTTGTCAGGACGGTCTCACTCGCTTTATGACTTATGCCGGAACGCCGGTCTACCCGTACTCTTCCGCACAGCGGTACGTGCTGTGGGACGAGTCGGTGGAGGCGTGGCTGCATGCTGACATTATGATTGCTCGATGTCGAAAAATCAGTTTCAATGACGTCGGAAACCAAAAAAATGTGTAAATTTGCTGATATTCGGGAGGATTGACATTGTTCTTATGAATGCCGGGAGAGCCTGTATGACGCCGCGCGTTGCCCGTACGTGCATGTCGTACTCACTTTTCAGACTCCGGCGGACGGTAATTGCAATAACACTATTCAAAACAACATATGGTATGAAAAGACTTTTACTAATGGCTTCAGTGCTGCTTGCGGCGGGGGCGGCACAGGCTCAGGACGGTCCGTTATGGATGCGCTATCCTGCCATTTCGCCCGATGGCAAGACCATCGCGTTCACTTATTGCGGTGACATATTTACCGTTCCGGCAGACGGCGGACGCGCCACACAGCTCACGACACATCCTGCCCACGACACACGACCGGTATGGTCGCCCGACGGCAGGCAGATTGCTTTCGCGTCAGACCGCAACGGCGGGTTCGACGTTTTCATCATGAGCCGTTACGGAGGAGCCCCGACGAGGCTCACAACACATTCAGCCAACGAATATCCGGAGACGTTCGCGGACAGCACGCACGTGCTTTTCTCCGCGTCGATACAGCAGGACTACAGGGACATACAGTTTCCGGGAGGTCAGTTCTCGCAGATTTACAGCGTGCCGACAAGCGGTGGCAGACCTGTGATGTTCTCGTCGATGGTCATGCAGAACCTCTCTCTGGACAAGTCGGGAGGCAGACTTCTCTATCACGACATGAAGGGATATGAGGACAACTGGCGCAAGCATCACCGGTCGTCCATCACCCGCGACATATGGATGTGCACTCTCGGAGAGAACCGTTCTTACAGGAAACTGACGTCATTCCGCGGTGAAGACCGCAATCCGGTGTGGGCGCCGGACGGTGATTCGTTCTATTATCTGAGCGAGGAGAACGGAAGTTTCAATGTCTACAAATACAGTCTGTCTGACGGAAACCACAGCCAGGTCACACAGCACACCAAGAATCCGGTTAGGTTTCTCACTGTCGCTGACAACGGAACACTGTGTTACGGCTACGACGGAGAGATATACACCATGCGCGAAGGGGCACAGCCATCGAAAGTGAAGGTGGAGATTGTCACCGACCGGGTGGAGAACGACGTGCTCAACCGCACCTTCAGAAGCGGTGCCACAGACATGGCTGTGTCGCCGAATGGCAAGGAGGTGGCGTTCATAGTGCGCGGAGACGTGTATGTTACGTCGGTTGACTACGAGACGACACGCCAGATCACCAACACGCCGCAGCAGGAACGCAACATCAGTTTCAGCCCCGACGGACGCTCGCTCGTATATTCCGCCGAGCGCGACAGCGTATGGGGAATATACCAGAGCAGCCTCGTGCGCAAGGAAGACAAGTATTTCACCTATGCGCAGGAGCTGAAGGAAGAGCCTCTTGTCGTGACCGACAAACCGTCGTTCCAGCCTGAATACTCGCCCGACGGCAAGGAGGTGGCGTTCCTCGAAGACCGTACCACGCTGCGTGTGATAAACCTCAAGAGCAGGAAAGTGCGCACTGTGCTCGACGGAAAGTTCAATTACTCATACAGCGACGGTGACCAGAACTACCAGTGGTCGCCCGACAGCAAGTGGTTTCTCACCTCTTATATAGGCGTGGGAGGATGGAACAACACCGACATCGCGCTCGTCAAGGCTGACGGAAGCGGCGAGGTGACCAATCTGACCGAGAGCGGATATACCGACGGCAACCCCAAATGGGTGCTCGACGGAAAGGCTATGATATGGTCGTCCGACCGTGCCGGTTACCGCAGCCACGGCAGCTGGGGCGCCGAGTCGGACACTTACATCATGTTCTTCGATGCCGAAGCCTACGACAAATTCCGTCTTAACAAGGAAGAACTCGCCCTCGAGGAGGAGATGAACAAGGATTCCGACGAGAAGAAAGACGGAGACGCGGACAAGAAGGACGACGCTGACAAGAAGAAAGACAGCAAGAAAAAGAAAGACAAAAAGGACAAGAAGGACGACAAGAATAAAGACCTTGTCTTCGATCTTGCCAACCGTCGCGACAGGATAATGCGTCTTACGATAAACTCATCGCGCATGGGCGACGCCGTGCTCACGCCAAAGGGCGACAAGCTTTACTACTGCGCGGCTTTCGAGGGAGGCTTCGACCTTTGGGAACGCAACTTCCGCGAGAACTCCACAAAGCTCATAATAAAGGGCATAGGAGGCGGAAGCATGATTCAGGACAAGAAAGGCGAGAACCTGTATCTGTGTACCGGAGGACAGATGAAGAAGATACAGACCTCCGGCAACAAGGTGAGCAACATCTCGTTCAGTGCGGAGTTCGACCTGCGTCCGGCAAAAGAGCGCGACTATATATTCAATCACGTGTGGCGGCAGGTGAAAGACAAGTTCTACGATCCGAACATACACGGTGTGGACTGGGACGGATATAAGAATGTGTACGCGCGTTATCTGCCTTACATCAACAACAACTACGACTTCCAGGAGATGCTTTCGGAGATGCTCGGCGAGCTGAACGGCTCACACACAGGGGCACGCTACGGTGGCACGGGAGCCGCGCAGCAGACGGCATGTCTCGGTGCTTTCTACGACAACAAGTATGAGGGAGACGGCTTGAAGATAGTGGAGGTGATAGCGGGAGGACCGCTCACCAGGGCAGACTCGAAGATAAAGGCGGGCTGCATAGTAGAGAAGATAAACAACAAGGAGATAAAAGCCGGTGAGGACTACTATCCGCTGCTTGCCGGAGAAGCCGGAAAGAAAGTGCTGCTCGCTGTCTACGACCCTGCCACAGGCAAGCGTTTCGAGCAGCAGGTGAAGGCTATCAGCTACGGAGCGCAGCGCAATCTGCTCTACAAACGGTGGGTTGAGAACTGCCGTAAGAAGGTGGACGAGCTGTCGGGAGGCAAGGTAGGATATGTGCATGTGAAGGGAATGGACAGCGAGAGCTTCCGTGAGGTCTACTCGGAGGTGCTCGGCCGCTGCCGCAACAAGGAAGCCGTGATAGTCGACACACGCCATAACGGCGGCGGATGGCTGCACGACGACCTCGCCACACTGCTCAGCGGAAAGGAGTATCAGCAGTTTGCGCCACGCGGACAATACATCGGCAGCGATCCGTACAACAAGTGGTGCAAGCCTTCATGCGTGCTTGTCTGCGAGGACAACTACTCCAACGCGCACGGCTTCCCGTGGGTTTACAAGACTCTCGGCATAGGAAAGCTCGTGGGCGCGCCTGTTCCCGGCACCATGACAGCGGTGTGGTGGGAAACCCAGATAGACCCCTCGCTCGTGTTCGGAATACCCCAGGTGGGTGTGAGAGACATGCAGGGACACTATCTGGAGAACCAGGAGCTGGAGCCGGACGTGGAAGTATACAACACACCGGAGCAGCAGCTCGGAGGCGAGGACAAACAGCTTGAGGAGGCTGTGAGGCTTATGCTCGGGACAATAAAGAAATGATATGCATCCGTATGGAGACGTCCGGTCTCCTGCGGATATATATAAATAAGTCAGACACACATATATAAATAAAGCGGACACGCACAGGCTGACCCGTATATGCCGCGTTATGGCGGTGACGGAGAGCCTTGCGTGTCCGCTTTCCTATGTGTGCCCGCTTACCAGGCGATGTTCATTCCCAGAGTGATGCTTGCGTTTGAGCTGAGCGGAATCATCTCCTTGCTCGTCTTGCCCAGTATGTGGTCCATTCCGATGAAGAGGTTGTAGCCCTTCGGATGGATGTTGAGCACCCATCCCATGCTTGCCGTGAAGCTGTTCACAGCGAAGTTCACGCCTCCGTCGAGCCACTTCAGCGGAGCGTAGTTCGCGCTCAGCCGTCCTTCCGTCCATGAATAGGGACCTTTTATGCGCGACGACCACAGCGCGCCGAACGACACCTTCCGGTATACCGGCAGTGTGTATTCCGCGCCCAGATTGATTGTCGCTCCTATGCCGGTGGTGCGTCCTCCCTTGTCGCCCATGTCCGTGAGGTTGGCGAAGTCAGCCATCTGGTCGCCGTAGCGGTCAGCCTTCACGTCGAGCTCCTCGCCGTGGTCTGATGTCACCGACACGTCGTGGAAACCGTCGAAGATGAAGCTTTTCGACCTGTTCTCGGCTGCCATGTCGTTCGACCAGTTGATGAATCCGAGGTCAAGAACCGACGCGCTGACCGTCCAGTCGTCGTTTATCTCGTACACTCCGCCCAAATCGACAGCCATACCGAAGCCTCCCACGCCGAAGCCATCGACGTCGACGTCGTTCACGCATTCGTAAGTGCCGCTGCCTTCCACATTATATTCCTTCTCCTCAGAGACATAGGAGAAGCCTTTCATCGACACGTCAGCCGCAGCCTCGCCCGATATCGACCACTTGTCCTCGCCCGCAAGGTCAGCCTTTATGTTCTTCATTCTCACGTCAGCGCGTGCCAGACCCACCAGCACCTTCACCTTCGCGCCCACCCGGAGCTTCTCGTTTATCTGCCGGGAGTGTCCGAGAGCTATCTCGGCATACGACTGCGCGTGCGCGTTTATGTCGCCTATGTCATACGTCTTGTTGCCTATGTTCTTGGCAAACTCGAACAGTCCGTACGGCAGCGACAATCCCACAGTGCTCTTGGAGTTTATCTCGAAGGTGTTGTATCCGCCGAAAGCCTTGAATCCTGCCGACAGTATTGTCAGCCCGATGTCGCCCGTTATGCGGTTGTTTCCTTTGCTGAAGCCGCTCAGAGCGTCGTTTGCGGATATGTAGGGATTCATGAACGTGGTCATCTTCTTGCCGCTCTGCGACGGATACATGGGGTTGTGCATGATGACATCCTGATATCCGAAGTTGCCGCTTAGCTTGATGCTGATGTTTCCGAGTGCCGGCAGCGACACGTAGCCCTGCTCGTTTCCCATCGCCGGGTTGAGCATGTGGCGGTACTTGTAGTCGTCTGTGAAGTATGCCGAGTTGAGGGTCTGCGCCGTGGCACAGCATCCCGTCATCACGATTATCACCGTGAGTATGTTTCTGTATATGGTTTTCATTTTTCTGTCGTTGGTTTGTTGGTTAATTGAAGTCGGCTATCACTTTGCCTGTAATCTTTATTTTCAGGTCGCGTGCGATGAGGAAATGCTTCTTCGCATTGAGCGTCTTTCCCGTCACGCTTTCCGTTCCGTCGTCCGATTTTGCCTTGCCCTGAATGGTGAGACGCAGACCGTCGATCTTTCTCATGGCGTCAGCCGTCTTCTTGGTGATGTTTATCGTGAGCGGCGTATATGCCGAGTTCTCCCCGTCGGGCGACGCTATGACGGTGTTGGAAACCTCCACGTTCACGTCAGAACTGATGTCGTTGCCCTCCGTGTCGATGGGAGTGGCGGTCAGTGTGAGGTAAGCCGGCACGCGGTTCTCTATCGTTGCGGTCACGCATACGGCTGCGTCGTCGCTCAGGTCGTAGTCCTCCAGGTCCTCGTGCCATCCGTCGAGCGAGTCCTTATACACGATGCTGGCGTTCTCCGCGAACGCTATGGGAGCCTCCACGGTGTAGCTCGGCTTGATGGTATAGGTGTGGTCGAGCATGAACTCGCTTTCCCTGTCCTTGTCCGCCATCGCCTTCGCGTCGAAGGATATGTTGTCCGGTATCTTCTCTATGAGTGTCGAGAGGTCCGGCACCTCATATGCGTTGCTGCCATACTCAGCCTCTATCTCCGCCGTTTTCTTGCGGCAGATGCATATGCGGGTGGTCGTTGCCGGATGTACGGTCATCTGCGGCACGGTCACTTTTGCACTCTCGTGTCCGTCCTTTGTGGCGATGATGGTGCCCGAAACCAGTCCCGTGGCGTTCATTGTGTTGTCTATCGACACCATTATCCTCGGGTTGTCGAGGTCGGCACGCACGTCGCCGTCGGTCAGGAACTCCGGTATGCCGGTTATCTCTATGTTTCCGAGACTGTTAAGATTGATTGAGGGGTTGAACCGTCCCGACGCCGACACCGGACGGAACGTGTCCAGACTGAACGTGTTGTTTATCTCGAAGCGGGTCTGCGAGGGCACGCCTGTGATGTCGAGCGTGGCGTCCAGACTCATGTCTATGTCTCCTGTAAGTGTTATGTCTCCGTTCTCTATGCTCAGCTCACCGTTCTCCATGTTGCCCGCGGAGAAGTCGAGCTCGTCTGTCGTCACCGTGAGCGATAGGTCGTGCGATGTGTTCACGCCTGTCAGAGTGATGACCGGACCGCTGTGCGAGAGCGTTCCGTTGCCGTTGCCCCTCACGTCTGTCACGACGATATAGCCCGGCAGGAAGAGCTGCAGCCTGTCTATCACGGGCATGACGGCGCTCAGTCCGTCGGGGAACTGCACGCTCAGGTCCATCGAGGCGGGGTTGATGCTCACGCGCGTGAGGTCCACCACGTCGTCCGAATGGCCGTCGTAGGTGAAGCGTCTTATCCGCTGTGTGTTTGAGAAACGTGTGTTTGCACGCGCCTTGGCGTTCTGTCCGGCAAGGCTTTCAAGGTCGATGACGAAAGCCTGTCCGCTTGTCAGTTTTTCCATAATGGTGAAACCTTCCACTCTGATTTCCGTTACGTCGATCTCTCCGCCCTGCTGTTCGAACACGTAGTCGCCGTTGTCCTTCACTGTCACGCAGTCGCTGTTGTCGAGGTCGAGCACGTCTTCCAGTCTGATTGTGTCGGTGGTGCTTGCCGGAATGGTAAGTTCTCCGCCGATGCCTACCGTGCTGTCGATTTCGTCGAAATCATAATCGCTGTCGGAACACGCTCCGGCAACGATAGCACCTGTCGCTATCAAAGCGACGGCAGCTAAAACATTAATGTTTTTCTTAATCATTGTTAACTTTTGATGTTTGATTTATGTGAATATTATAGAGAATTATTGGTATCGCTGTTCCAAATTTCCTATAAACTGGAGTGTGCGTAATAACGCTGTGCAAAAATAAATAAAATAATTCAAAAAATATATATCCAAAGCCGAATATTATTAAAATTGTAATGCCGTTGCTGCTTTCCGCCATCCGCAGGGGGATGTACGCGCTCCGCATCACGGGGTTATTCGGGGTGAAAAATAACGATGCCGGTGGGCGCAATGGGAGCTTGCTCTCATATTGCCGGGCGCAGTTTGCTTTATGCAAGCATGCATTATAGGAAAGTAAAATATTTTGACAGCCGGAATTATTGAAACAGAGTGACGCGGCGGCTGAAACGTGAATAAAAGTCGGAAAAATATGTATAATCATCCGGTTCTCACATTCTCAATGTGAAAAAAAGGCTCTCCAGCATGCCTGAAGAGGCTGTTCCGGACTGTGGAAAAGCATGTCTTGCGCCATGAAAGAGGCTTTCCGGCAGCGCGGAAAAGGCTCTTCCGCATCGTCAGAAAAAACGTTCGGATTGCCGGATTTGTGTATATAGCTGTATATCAGAGTGTTATGCAAAACGCTGAAAACTCGCGTATTTGCAGCCTCAGACGCTTCTCTTCATTCCGACGGCACTCTCGCCGAGTTGGGACATGATGTAAGTGCGTGAATAATAGTATGTTTTTCGCATAAGAGGGGTAGCGGTGCCGGGTCTGCGGAAGGTTTTTGTCGCATTAATGGCTGGCATAAAGAGTGAGTCGGGAGTTTTATGGGAAAATAACATTAGGGGAGGAGTAGGATAAAGTATTTTATATTATCTTTGCATATGACAGGCTGCGGCTCGGCAGTATCAAGTCTGGTAAAACTCCGTTTTCCCGCCTTGCTGCTGCACTCGCCTTGCACTGTCATTGCATATGACAGGCTGCGGCTCGGCAGTATCAAGTCTGGTAAAACTTCGTTTTCCCGCCTTGCTGCTGCACTCGCCTTGCACTGTCATTGTATATGATAAGCTGCATTCGGGCAAATAAGAGCAAGCTCTTATGCCTCTCATTTGCATTATCATTGCATAAGACAGGCATTATATATCAGAAAAAACAGAAGTTATGAAAGCTTTTACATACACAATAAACGCGGGAGGAAGACTCCTCGACTTGTCCGAACCGAAGGTGATGGGCATCCTCAACGCCACGCCCGACTCGTTCTTTGCGGGAAGCCGGCGGCAGACGGAGGCGGAGATAGCCGACAGGGCTAACGAGATAGTGGAGCAGGGCGGAGAGATAATAGACGTGGGCGCGTTCTCCACACGCCCCGGAGCGGCTGAGGTGAGCTGCCGGGAGGAGACCGAACGGCTGCGACGCGCGCTCGCCATAGTGCGCCGCGAACAGCCCGACGCCGTACTGTCTGTCGACACCTACCGTCCCTCGGTGGCGCGGATGTGCGTGGAGGAGTTCGGAGCCGACATCATAAACGACGTGTCGGAGGGTGGCATAACGGGCATTGTCAACACGCCGATACATGAGGAGGAAAGCATGTTTGAGACTGTGGCGCGCCTCAGTGTGGCTTACATACTGATGTCTGTAAAGCCCGACCTGTACAGCATGATGAAGGCTTTCGCGGAGGAGGTGCAGCAGTTGCGCGACCTTGGCGTGAAGGACGTGATACTCGACCCGGGCTTCGGCTTCGGCAAGACGCTTGAGCAGAACTACAGCATAATGGACTCTTTGGAGTGCCTGCACGAGCTTGAGCTGCCGCTGCTCGTGGGTATATCGCGCAAGAGCATGATATCGCGACTGCTCCATACGGATGCCTCCGGCGCGCTCAACGGCACCACCGCGCTCAACACCATTGCCCTGCTCAAGGGCGCGTCCATACTGCGCGTGCACGATGTGAGGGAGTGTGTGGAGGCTGTGAGGATAGTGGGAGCCATGCGTGCGGACGGCTCCTCTGACCGCTGACAGGCAGCGCGGACATGTAATGAAGTATAACTGAAAAAACCGACAGCAATGATAGATTTCGGAATAAAGGATGTGGTGGACATCGTCCTTGTGGCGATGATGCTCTATTATGTTTACCGCCTCATGAAGGAGAGCCGTTCGCTCAATGTCTTCATAGGCATCATCGTCTTCGTGATAGTATGGCTTTTCGTGAGCCAGATTATAGAGATGCGTCTCCTCGGGTCGATTATGGACAAGCTGGTGAGCGTCGGTGTGATAGGACTCATCGTGCTTTTCCAGGAAGAGATACGCAAGTTTCTCTATACGCTCGGCACACACCGCCGCTTCCAGATGGTGACGCGGTTCTTCTTCTCGGGCAACGGCTCGAAGGAGACCGGGGCTGACAAGCAGACCATCATGCCCATAGTGATGGCGTGCATCGACATGGCGAGGGGTAAGGTGGGCGCGCTCATAGTCATAGAGCGTATGGTGAGGCTCGACGACATCGTGGAGACGGGCGACCTGATAGACGCCAACATCAACCAGAGACTCATAGAGAACATCTTCTTCAAGAACTCGCCGCTGCACGACGGAGCCATGATCATAGCTAAAAAACGCATCCGCGCCGCCGGATGCATACTGCCCGTGTCGCACAGCCACGACATTCCCAAGGACCTGGGTCTGCGCCACCGCGCCGCGCTGGGCATATCGCAGAGCAGCGACGCCATAGCCGTGGTGGTGTCGGAGGAGACGGGGCGCATATCGGTGGCTATAAAGGGCGACTTCCGCCTGCGCCTGTCGGCGGAGGAACTCGAGAGCCTGCTCACGCGCGAGATGAGCGGATAGGACGTCAGCGGTATATATATGACGAGGCGACGCCTGTCGGGACATCGTGTCCTACGGGCGTCGCCTCGTGGCGTTTATCGTATTTGCCGCTCTCTCTCATACGCATCCGGCAGGATGTTCGGGTGACGTATATGATCCGGAGCGGCAGATATGAGTGTGTCTCACGTCATTTGAAGTGGATGAACGGACGCACGCTCTTGTATTGCAGATTGCCGCGTGCCACGCTGGCGTGGGTGCTGCATGTGAGCGTTCCAGGGTCGAACGACATCGCACCGAAATATGATGTATCGTAATACCAGCCTTCCGTACTGTTCCAGTATGTTCCGCCCGGTGCCTTTCCGCCTGCCTGGCTGAAACCGATGTTGAGCAGATTGCCTCTGAAGAGGTAGTACTCGCGGTCGCCTCGGGTGAACTCTATTATCTCTATTTTGCTTCCGCTCTTGCGCGCGAAGTTGCCGTGCATTATGCTCTGATATGCCGTGCGAATCTCTCCATATGACGGTATGTACCACTTGCCAGCCCTTTCATCCACATTGTACGACGGATTCTTGAGCCATTCCGCGGTAAGTTCCGCACCGGGATTGTATTGCGCCGCCAGTTTGAAGGCGGGGAACTCGTCGCTTGTCGCCTTCACCGTCACACCGTCGTATGAGTATGCCGGATTCCACGAATACTCATAACCGTATGGGTCGGTGAACATTGGCGTGGTGTTATATCCGAATGTGCTGTTGTTTATTTTTCCTTTTGCACGGGTCGTCCACGTGGCGTTTCCTGCGTCTCTCAACGCCATCGCCGCCTTCTCCTTCATGCTCGTGACAATGGCTATGGGCGTTTTCGTGCGCCAGTTGTCGGCGAGTGTGCCCACGGTGCCGTCGTTGAAGAGGTATCTGAAGTTGTAAGACACGTATATGAGTACGGTGTATGAGGTGTTTGCCTGAAGCGTCCCGTCGGGCATGGCGGTGCTGAAGAGATCTGCCAGACTCACCGTCTTGCCGTATATCATGGTAGCCGTGCCTCCGTCCTCTGACACGTCATAGTTTCTCAGACTTGTTCCGGCGGGGAAGTAGAGGGTGTTGCTCTGCGCGTATTGGAATTGCTTCAGCCACGCTGCGGGTGCGTCTGTGGTGGCTCCTGTGGCTATCGCTCCGAAGGAGAGGGGACGTTTGCCGCTTGCGCCGTCGGCGGTATGGGCGTCGGCGTCGGCTTTTTCGGGCAAGAGACTCATAGGGTTGAGCCTCTGCAGGTCGAGCGTCTCCGTGGCTGACGACAGGTATGCGTTGGTGCCTATCTTGGTGGTATAGCTTATCTCTTTGGGGTTCTGCACGTCGCTGTAGTCATAGTCCTTGGCTGTGACATTCAGTCCGCTGCCCACTATCCTGAACGTCACCCTTGCGAACGGATGGCTCAGCACGAGGCTCACCTTCGTGCTCTTGTCGCTCACAGTGGCTGCGGCTGTTCCGGCGAGAGCCTGCGCGTAGTCGTCGGATGTGGGCGTTGTGCCGTCTACGGCGATGACGAGCGCGCCGTCCTTCTCCTCAAGCCGGTCGTTGAAGCATACGAAGGTGTAATCTCCCGGTTCGAGTTCCATGTATGCCTTCTTGCCTCCTGAGCCGTGCAGGGTGAACGCCGTGCCGTCCCAGTCTGCCGTCATTCTCGCCTTCTCAGTGTGCTGTTCAGCCGTTCCCTGATAGGCTATGATGGTGTATGTACCTGCTGTTAGTGTCTTCGTGGCAGCCGCTCTTCTTGGTCCGCGCGCCTTGCCGGTGGCGTATTCCTGCGTCATGCACACGCTTGCCGATATTCCGGGAGCCAGCTCGGCTGTCCTTGTCTCCGTGTCGGACGGTCCTTTCGCCTGCGCCGCTGTGGCATGAGCGCGCCTCGGTGCTGCTCCGCTCTCGTTCCATCCTGCCATTCCAAGAGCGAACTCCACGCCCGTGCCTTTAGCCGAAGGCACAGGAACGTCGTTTACATCTTCGTTTTCCGAGCACGACGACATGCCCGCCATGATAAGCAGCAGTGCCGGTAATATGGCAGCCGCACGCTGAAAACGGATTCTTCCTATCATGTTTCTGATTGCTTTTCTCATCATTTTGTCTGCTTTCTTAAATTAATGTTTGTCCTTAGTTTGATTGGTGCTGTTCTTCCATCAGGTCTCATCACTTCCTGCATACCGATGTCAGAAGTTGTCCCAATTGTCGTCTCCGATTCCGTATCCGTCTCCTCCTACGGTCTGGTTGTCCCATTCTGTCTCCTTGGGACTGTTGTCGGCTCCGCTCTCTGTAGTGCCGTCGAACCTGACACTTCCTGCCAGCAGCGAGCCGCCCTCCACCCGTATGACTGAGCATTGCGGACAGATGTAGTCTCTTTTTCTGTTTTGTTTCATAATTCTCTGACGTGTTTGATAATCTGTAATCCTAAATACAATGTATATACAATAGTCTTTAAGTATTCCTGAATTGTGCGCCTGAGGAAACCGGCTGCGCCGTTTCGTGTTGAAAGACACCTGATTGCATACAGCCGTTTCTCTATTGGCGGACGGCAAAAGTATACAAATAATCCGAAAGAAAGTTCTTTTTTACATGTTATTTAAGGCTGATATGACATACGTTATAAACAAAGCGTAAAAGCGTTGAAGACTCGGTGGGGTTTTGTTACGGAATACACGGATTTTGCGTTCCGTATGTGTCGCTTCATTGGTAGTTTGCGGAGCTTCGTCAGATGTGTATATATTAATAAGGTGTATGTGGGTCATTGCGGCTTGGCGTGACGTTTCACGTCGTGTATGCCGGTATTGCATACGCTGTATTGTGCCGTGTGTATGCCGCCAATGCGGTCAATGGCGTGGCGGCATGCCGTCATTGTCGCCTTGCGGACGGTGCCCGGCAGTGCTCGGATGGTGGCGGAACGGGGGCGCGGCTCACTGTGTGTGATGATGTAACAGTCTGATTCTTAGCGTTGCGGACAGCCTTTTCACCGCTCCGCCGTCCGTGTTCCGCCATTTGTGTGTCACATCATTGAAAGTGCGAAAAAAACAGAGCCAAAACATCGTTCTGTTCCGATTATTTTTCTTAATTTTGCAAAATAGAAATTACAAAATACATATTATCTGAATAACCATGGATTTATTACAGAAAATAGTAGCGCATGCCAAGAGCAACAAACAGCGCATCGTGCTCCCCGAAGCTACTGAGGAGCGTACCCTTAAAGCCGCCGACCGAGTTCTGGCTGACGACATAGCCGACATTATTCTCATAGGAAACCCCGGTGAAATAAGCCGTCTTGCACAGCAGTGGGGACTTTCCAATATTCAGAAAGCCACCATCATCGACCCCGAGAACAATCCCAAGAGCGAGATGTATGCCGAAAAGCTTGCCGAGATACGTAAGAGCAAGGGCATGACAATAGAGGAAGCCCGCCGTCTGGTGAGAAATCCTCTTTACCTGGGATGTATGATAATAAAGCTTGAGGAGGCTGACGGACAGGTGAGCGGAGCACTCAGCACGACGGGTGAGACGCTGCGTCCGGCTCTGCAGATCATCAAGTGCGCGCCCGGAGTGACATGTGTCAGCGGCGCGATGCTTGTAATCACGCACGAGCACCGCTATGGAGAGGACGGCATATTCGTAATGGGCGACGTGGCTGTAACGCCTGTTCCGACTGCCGAACAGCTCGCTCAGATAGCCGTATGTACGGCTCAGACCGCACGGACCATAGCCGGAATAACCGACCCGAGGGTCGCTATGCTGAGCTTCTCGACCAAAGGCAGCGCCAAGCATGAGAATGTTGACAAGGTGGTGGAGGCTACACGGCTTGCCCACGAGCTCGATCCTGAGCTTCATCTTGACGGAGAGCTGCAGGCGGATGCGGCTCTCGTGCCGAGCGTGGGAGAGAAAAAGGCACCGGGAAGCACCATCGCCGGACATGCCAACGTGCTCATTGTGCCCAACCTCGAGGTGGGAAACATATCGTATAAGCTTGTCCAGCGTCTTGGAAACGCGGTGGCGATAGGTCCTGTTCTTCAGGGTATCGCACGTCCGGTGAACGACCTCAGCCGCGGATGTTCCATCGATGACATATATTATATGGTGGCAATCACGGCTTGTCAGGCGCAAGACGCCAAATAGACATCAGCATGCCGCGTCGGGAAAAAGCACTCTTCCATTGTGCGGAATGCGCTTTCCCGGGGCGGCATGGTTTATTTTTCAAACTACAACAAAAGCAGAAATGAAGATATTAGTACTTAATTGCGGCAGCTCGTCCATCAAATACAAGCTCTACAACATGGACGATCACTCGGTCATGGCTGCCGGAGGAGCGGAGCGGATAGGGCTCGATGAGGCGTTCGTAAAGGTGACGATGCCCGATGGAGAGAAGAAAAAGATAATGCACGACATGCCCGACCATAAGGAGGGAGTGAACTTCGTGTTCAGCCTGCTCACCGATCCGGAGATAGGAGCGATAAAGAGTCTTGACGAGATAGACGCCGTAGGACACCGCATTGTGCAGGGCGGCGACTTGTTTGAGAAGAGTGTCATCGTGGACGAAAGCGTGGAACGGGGCATCGAAAGCCTCTGTGACCTTGCTCCGGTGCACAACGCCGGACACCTCAAAGGCATTCGTGCGGTGGACAAACTGATGCCCGATGTTCCGCAGGTATGTGTGTTCGACAACGCCTTCCACAGCACCATGCCCGATTACGCGTACCTTTACGCCGTGCCGTACGAGCTTTATGAGAAGTATCATGTGCGCCGTTACGGATTCCACGGAACGAGCCATCGCTACGTGTCACAGCGTGTATGCGAGTTCCTTGGACGCGATATCAGCACGCAGCGCATCATAACCTGCCACATAGGAAACGGCGCGAGCGTCACCGCAGTGAAGTTCGGCAAGTGCGTGGACACGTCAATGGGACTCACTCCCCTTGCCGGAGTGATGATGGGAAGCCGCAGCGGTGACATTGACGCATCGGCTGTCACATACATCATGGAGAAGCTCGGACTGCAGCCGCAGGAGATGGCTGAGTATCTGAACAAGCAAAGCGGCGTGCTCGGAATAAGCGGCGTGTCGTCTGACATGCGCGAGGTGGAGGCGGCGGCAGCCGATGGCAACAGGCGCGCCCGTCTCGCTCTGGACATGTATTGCTACCGCATCAAGAAGTACATCGGTGCGTATGCCGCCGCCATGGGTGGTGTTGACATCATCGTTTGGACCGCCGGTGTGGGCGAGAACCAGACCGATGTGCGCGAGGACTCGTGCAAAGGACTTGAGTTCCTCGGCATAAAGATAGACCATGAAGCCAACAACACACAGGGCAAGGAGGCTGTCATATCTGCTCCCGATTCAAAGGTTACGGTATGCGTGATACCTACCGACGAGGAGCTAATGATTGCCAAGGACACCATGGCGTTGCTTCAGAAGTGAGAGAAAAGAACATATTAAAAGTAGAAAGGCATGTCATCATGAAGAGTGACATGCCTTTCTTTATATCAGTAAACCTTTTTTTAATTATCCGCAAAGCGGTTTTTATTTATACGCAAAGCCGTCTTTACAGTTCCTTTTCTATTGCGGGGACAATCAGTTTTTCCATTACGTCGTATCCGGCACCGTTGGGATGCACTGTCTCAGGGGTGTATTTGCTGTCCATCCCTTCCTTGTCGGGAGCGAGCAATGCTGTGAAGTAGTCCACATACTGTATTCCGTTCTTCTCCGCATAAGCCTTCACACGTGCGTTGAGGCTGCGTATCTTCTTCATCGCATCGGTCACAGACGGCCGCCATCCGAAGTTTCTTGCAGGCAGGGTGGATGTGAGTATCACCCTTATCTTGTGTGCCCTGGCAAGCTCCACCATGGAGAGAATGTTGCCGTATGTGATGTCCTCGTTGTAGGGACCTGTGTTTTCGGCTATGTCGTTGGTGCCGTAGTTGAGCACGAGAACCCTCGGTTCCAGGTTGATTACGTCCTCGCGGAACCGCATGAGGAACTGGTATGACGTCTGTCCGCCTATTCCCCGTCCTATGTAACCGTGTTTCTTGAAGAACTCCGGGTGCGTGTTCACCCATCCTTCAGTGATTGAGTTGCCCATGAAAACCACTCTTTTCTCGCCCTTGGCAGGCTTTCCGAGTCTGGCGTTCTCCTGAGCGTAGCGTCTGTAGTTGGCAAAGTCGTTGTGGTTCTGAGCCGTTGCCGTGGTGCATGTAAGCAGCGAGCATGCCGCTGCCAGCACTATTGTCTTCAGTGAAATCATAATAGATGTTATATAGTTTGTTTATGGTCTGCTTTCGCCCTCTACATATTCCTCGAGGAACATGTGCTCTCCGTCGAACACGGCGTAGGTGAACTGCGTTATCCAGTCGCCTATTATCATCAGCCGCGACTTGCGTGAGAGTATCAGGTCGAGCTCTATGTGCCGGTGCCCGAAGATGAAATAGTCTATCTGCGGGTGCGTTTTCATGTATTCCTTTGCGAACAGTACGAGATACTCCTTGTCCTCTCCCATGTACGGCGGTTCCTTTCCTCCGGCGCGTTTGAGGCGGCTGTGCTTTGCCCAATGCAGTCCCAAAGCCATTCCCCACCTCGGATGTACGGTGTTGAGGAGCCACTGGCACGTGCGGCTGTGGAACAGACGGCGCAGCAGCTTGAAGCGTGCGTCCGGGTCGCCCAGTCCGTCTCCGTGCGCGAGAAAGAACACCTTGTCGTATATCTCCGTCGTCAGAGGCTGCGTATGTACGATGAGTCCGCATTCCTTCTCAAGGTAGCCGTATGTCCATATGTCGTGGTTTCCTGTGAAGAAGTGCACCTCCACGCCCATGTCCGTAAGCTCCGAGAGCTTGCCGAGGAACCGTGTGTAGCCTTTCGGAACCACGTATCTGTATTCGTTCCAGAAGTCGAATATGTCGCCGAGCAGGTATATCGCGGCAGCCTTATGCTTTATGCTGTCGAGAAATCTCACCAGCCGCCGTTCCTGTGTGCGCCCGTGTTCTATGGCGAGCGAGCCGAGATGGGCGTCGGAAAGGAAGTATATGTTTTTTTTGTTCATAATGAAAGATGGCGTAGGGATGTGTCTGATGTGTCGCGTGCGGGCATATGCCGGTGCCGGTCTTCTCACGGTCTGTGCCGCAATGTGTGCCTTGCCGGTGTGCGGTCTGCCTATTCGAAGCCCAGCTCAACACGTGCCTCTTCGGTCATCATGCTCTTGTCCCATTCGGGTTCGAATACGAGATTGACCGTCGCCGACTTCACTTTGTCAATCGTCTCCACCTTAAGTCTGACGTCTTCTATTATGAAGTCTGCCGCCGGACACGACGGTGCGGTGAACGTCATGTCTATCACGACGTCGTATGTCGGTCTCACATCGATTTTGTAAATGAGTCCGAGGTCGTATATGTTTACCGGAATCTCAGGGTCGTAGACCGTCTTCAGCATGTCGACGACGCGCTCCTCTATGTTTGTCTTTTCTTCCTGTGTCATGTGTTATGTCCTTATTAAGGCGCCTGCATTGGCGGCATGCGAGCCTGTCTCAGGCAGGAATTGCGAAAGCGGGCGCGGTGATGGTATGATGTAAACTGTTTTATGCAGTCTTATCTTTGACAAAGATAATGCAAGGCGAGTGCAACATCAAGACGTGAAAACGAAGTTTTACCGGACTTGATACTGCCGAGCCGCAGCTTATCTTATACAAAGATAATGCAAGCGAGAGGAAAGAGAGCTTGCTCTTATTTTCCCGAGTGCAGCTTATCTTATACAAAGATATGAAAAAAAAATTGTCCTGCAATGAAAAAACGGTGTTTTTGCTGTCACATCCTTCCTTCTTCGCAGTAGCTGTAATACTGCCCGTCGGTCACGATGATGTGGTCTGCCAGATGAATCCTCATCACTTCGCAGGCTTTCTTCAGTCTTTGTGTCAGCCTGTCGTCGTCGGCGCTCGGTCTGGCGTTGTTGCTCGGATGGTTGTGGCACAGGGCTATGACCGTGGCGTTGTGCAGTATCGCCTCGCGTATGATGATGCGTATGTCGACAGCCGTCTCGCTGATGCCTCCGTGCGAGACACACTCTTCCTTGATGAGCCTGAAGTTCTGGTTCATGAGCAGAACCCACGCCTCCTCCACGTCGAGGTCCTGCATCCGGGTGAGCATATGCGCGTAGATGGCATCCGCAGAGTCGAGTCTCGGACGCTGCTCGGTGGTCTCCGCCTGTCTGCGCTTGCCCAGTTCGCATGCCGCGAGCACCGTTACCGCCTTTGCAGGTCCCATGCCCTTGTATGCTGTAAGGTCGTGTATGGTTTTCTTTCCCAGAGTGTTCAGGTTGTTGTTGCAGTCTCCGAGTATGCGCTTCATCAGTTCCACGGCACTCTCGTCGGTCGAGCCTGAGCCGATGAGTATGGCGAGCAGCTCGGCGTTTGACAGGCTTTTGGCTCCGTTGCGCATGAATTTCTCACGCGGACGGTCGTCCTCCGCCCATTGGTTTATGTTGAGTTTGTCTGTCATTTGTAGAATGTCTTGTCGAAAGCGGAGAACTCGTCACATCCCCTGACGCACCGTTTCCACCATGCGTTGAGGAATCCCGCGCCGTAGCCCATGAGCTGGATGAAAGCCGCCGGAACGCTCAGCAGAGCCACGATGACGGTGTTCCGGCTGACAATGGAGTCGAGAAACACGGCTGCGGCAAACAGCAGGAGAGGCAGCCTTCCTATGTGGCACAGCAGCTTGCCGCCCGCCCTGACAACCGGGTCTGCCGACATGATGCTCATGCACGTGCCTGCCGCCAGCACCGCCAGAGCCATGAGCACGCCCACGGTGAACACTGCGGGGAGCATGTGGACAGCCTTCAGCGATTCAGGATATTTCTTGTAGAGATTTATGCGGGCAATGCCGGAGTTGTACACCTGCCTGTAGAACTTGCGGAAGTCGGTGCGCCGCTTGTGCCATACCCACGCTTCCGGGAACAGGCGGCACGCATATCCGCTCTTGAATATGCGTATGCTGAAGTCGATGTCCTCGCCGAAGCGCATGCGTGAGAATCCTCCGAGCCTCATGTACACGTCGCGCCGTATGCCCATGTTGAACGAGCGGGGATAGAACCTGTCCATCTTCTTCTTCCCGCCGCGTATGCCTCCCGTGGTGAGGAAGGAAGTCATGGAGAAGGATATCGCCTTCTGTGTGGGCGTGAACGAGGAGTGGGCGCGGTCAGGTCCGCCGAAGGCGTCTGCCGGCATGCGCCGCAGCTCGTCGTCGACATGCCTGAGATATCCGTCGGGAAGCACCACGTCGCTGTCGAGTATGATGAGATACTCTCCCCGCGCGCGCTCCGCTCCATAGTTGCGGCTCTGTCCCGGACCCGAGTTCTCCTTCATGTAGTAGTGCAGGTCGAGCTTTCCGGCGTATCGTGCGCACACCTCCTTGCAGTCGCGCACGGAACCGTCCTCCACGACAATCACCTCAAATGCGGAGAGCGTCTGGCGTGTCATGCTCTGCAGCAGTTCGTCCACCTCGTCGGGACGGTTGTATACTGGAATGATGAAGCTGTATTTCATAGTCACCAATATTTTCCGGTTGGAGTGCCGGAAAGTGTTTCCGGCGTCTTGTTTTAAGCGGATGTTCTGAATTGATTGCCATCATATAGCGTGCTGTCCAGGGCTGCATTTAAAGGTCTGAAGAGTTATGAGACTTTGGTGTGAAGCCATGAATAGCGCACAGGATGGTTACAAAGATATATATAACATATGAGTAATATTATAATATCGGTTGATTTTGAACATCTGCTTATGAAAACGGAAAAAGGTAAAAAGCGGCATGCAGCGTTGCGTGTCCGGTTTTTACCTTTTCCCTTATAAGTGAGTTGTGTTCCTTTTATTCCTTCACGCGCTGCAGGTAACTGCCGTCGCGGGTGTCTACCTGAATGAGGTCGCCCTCGTTGATGAACAGCGGTACGCGCACCTCAACGCCTGTCTCGAGCGTCGCGGGCTTTGTGGCGTTGGTTGCGGTGTCGCCCTTTATGCCCGGCTCGGAGTGTGTTATGCGGAGGTTTGTCTTTACCGGCATCTCGCCGAAGAGCACAGTCTCGTTTGACGCATCTGACACAACCTCTATCACGTCGCCCTCTTTCATGTAGTCGACGCCTGTTATGAGGTCGTGTGCGATAGGAATCTGGTCGTATGTCTCCTGATTCATGAAGATGTAGTCGTCGCCCTCTTTGTAAAGATACTGGTATGGACGACGCTCCACGCGTACGTCTTCAAGTTTCTCACTGATGTCGAACCGGCGCTCAAGCACACGTCCGTCGACAACGTTCTTCAGTTTCACGCGCATGAAGGTGTTTCCCTTTCCGGGCTTCACGTGCAGGAATTCGATGACGAAGAACAGCTTGCCGTCCATGCGGATGCAGGTTCCGTTCTTAATGTCCTGTGAATTGATCATATGTGTCTGTCTAAATTTGAATTGTTCGTTTGTTCTTCCTAAATTCGCTGCAAAGTTACGTTTATTTTAGAAAAAAACCTAAATAAATCTTCTAAAAATCGCATTCTTCTTGGCTGTTTGAAAAGAAATGAGTAATTTTGCAGCCCAAAGCGTGAATAATAACAAATAAAATTATAGATAGAAAATGAAAAGAACGTTTCAGCCTCACAACAGAAGGAGAGTGAACAAGCACGGTTTCCGTGAGAGAATGTCGACAAAGAACGGTCGCCGTGTATTGGCTTCACGTCGTGCTCACGGCCGCAAAAAGCTGACTGTATCAGACGAGCACCACGGCAAATAAGCCGGAGTTCCGTCGGTGACGGGATTATTGTGAGCAGCAAGGAGCAGGGAGAAGTACCTGCTCCTTGCTGTTTTTTTATGTCGTATGACGGGTGTCCGGCATGCCTGTATGCTCTTTAAGAATTCTGTGACGGTGCAGTGTGAGAAGCCGTTTTTGTGTTGGTGTGGCGTGACTTGGCAGGCTCGGGTTTTCTGTCTTATGTCCGCGAGAATGGGCTGTTTGCTCCTTGACTTTCTTTTGATGCGGAAAACGCGATTTTCAAGAGGTTTTTCCAAGTTGTTGATATTCAGAGGCTTGTTCCCCTTATAATGCTTTTGGCAGCGCGGAAAGCACTGTTCTGCATTGCCGGACGGGCTTTTCGGCACCGTCAAAGAGGCTCTTTCGTGCTGTGATACGGCACGTTCCGCGTCATGAAACGGGCTTTGCGGTGAGCCGGAAAGCCCGTTTGGGGGTATCGGGAGTGGGGTAGAGGCATGGCGGAGGGGCGTGAGCGGTGTTCGGAAAGTACGTTTTTGTGTTGTCCGGATGTCTGTTTCGCGATTTTGTTTTGTAAAGAAAAAGTCAAGAAAAGAGCGCGTCTCCGCTTCCGGGTTTTCTGTACGGAGAATGCGTGTCGGGACGGATGGAGGGGACGTATGGGGCATGGGGCACGGGTGGTGCGTGCCTCGTGCGGTCGGGGCGTGACCGGACAGCGGGAGCGGAGGGCGGTTGCCGGGTTGTTGGTGTGACGGTGTTTTTTTACACTTTATCTGTGCTTTTATTTTGTTCATTGAGTAGTTAGTGTTATCTTTGCATAAGACAGGCTGCGCTCGGCAATCTGAGAGCAAGCTCTCATTGCGCTCGCTGGCACTGTCTTTGCACAAAACAGGCTGCGCCGGGAAAGTAAATGATATGTCTGCTTTTCCCTTGTGCGCATATCCTATGTACAAAATGATGTGAGATGAAACCTACGGATTTCTTCAAAAAGTTCAAAAGCTGGTATCTATGGGGCAATCTGGCGGCAATGGCTTTTGTGGTGCTGCTGGCGGTATTCGGGCTGAAATACTGGCTCGGAGTGTACACCCATCACGGTGAGGCGATAGTGGTGCCCGACCTGCGGCAGAAGTCGTTCAGGGACGCCCAGCACATATTGCAGGGTCTGGGGCTCGATGTCGTGGTGAGCGATACGGGTTATGTGAAGACGTTGTCGCCCGACTGCATCCTCGAACAGACGCCCGCACCTGGCGAGAAGGTGAAGAGCGGACGTGTGGTGACGGTAATCATCAACGCCGAACATTCGCCCATGATAGCCCTGCCGGACATTATAGACAACAGTTCGCTGCGCGAGGCGATGGCTAAACTGTCCGCCATGGGATTCAAGGTGGGCAAGCCTGAGTATGTGCCTGGCGAGCGCGACTGGGTCTACGGTGTGACCGTGCGCGGCAGGCAGGTGGTGGCAGGCGACAGGATATCGGTGGACGACGTTGTGACGGTGCAGGCTGGAAGCGGCATGCGCGACGAGTCGGACAGCATAGAGTATGTGGATGTAGACGCATTCGAGCCTGTGGACGAGGGCGACGTGGACGAGTTCCAGGTAGTGACAGCTCCGTTGCCTGATGAAGAACCGGCTGCCGAATGAGCCGGTAGTATATATAAATAGGTGTGAAAACAAAATCATGACAATTCATGGCAGACAACATAGAGGACATAGAGGAACTTGACGAGGAGGCGCAACAGCTCTACGAGCATTTCCGCTTCGTGGTGGACAAGGGACAGGAGGCACTGCGCGTGGACAAGTACATGTGCGAGAAGCTCCAGCACTCCAGCCGCAACCGCATACAGAAGGCTGCGGACGCCGGGTTCGTACACGTCAACGACCGTCCCGTGAAGAGCAACTACAAGGTGCGTCCGGGCGATGTGGTTACGCTGATGCTTGACCGTCCGCGGTTCGACTCAACCATAGAGGCGGAGGACATACCGCTCGACATAGTTTACGAAGACAGCGAGCTGATGGTTGTCAACAAGCCCGCCGGACTGGTGGTGCACCCGGGTGTGGGCAACTTCCACGGCACGCTGGTCAACGCCGTGGCATGGCACATGAAGGACGTCGGCTCTTTCGACCCCAACGACCCGGAGGTGGGACTGGTCCACAGGATAGACAAGGACACGAGCGGACTGCTTGTCGTGGCAAAGACTCCGGCTGCGAAGACGTCGCTCGGAGCGCAGTTCTTCAACAAGACGACCCACCGCAGCTACGTGGCTCTGGTGTGGGGCAACTTCAACGAGGACGAGGGACGCATAGAGGGAAACATCACCCGCGACCCGAAAGACCGTCTGCGGATGACCGTCTGCCCTCCCGACTCGGGCATAGGAAAGCCTGCCGTGACCCACTACAGGGTGATGGAACGGTTCGGCTATGTCACTCTTGTGGAGTGTATCCTTGAGACCGGACGCACACATCAGATAAGGGCGCACATGCGGCACATAGGTCATCCGCTCTTCGGAGACGAGCGTTACGGCGGATGCGAGATATTGCGGGGCAACAGAAGCTCCTCTTACAAGGCGTTCATCACCAACTGCTTCAAGCTCTGCGACCGTCAGGCACTGCACGCCCGCACCCTCGGCTTCCGCCATCCGCTCACAGGCAGGCAGATGGACTTCGACTCCCCGCCACCCGCCGACCTTGCCGCGCTGATAGAAAAGTGGCGCGTATACATATCCGGGACAAACAACAACACATTTGAGAATCAGTAAGCAACGTTTTGAAAAAATGGAAAATATAAAGAGAAACATAGCCATCGTGTGTGGCGGCGACTCGTCGGAGCACGACGTGTCGATGAATTCGGCGAACGGACTCTATTCGTTCTTCGACAAGGAACGGTACAACGTGTACATCGTTGACGTGGAGGGACAGAACTGGCACGTGAACTTCGAGGACGGCACAACCGCTCCCGTCGACCGCAACGACTTCTCCTTCGTCAAGGACGGAAAGGCTGTGGTGTTCGACTATGCCTACATAACCATACACGGAACACCGGGAGAGAACGGACTCATGCAGGGCTACTTCGAGCTTATAGGCGTGCCTTACAGCACGAGCGGAGTGCTCGTCGAGGCAATGACGTTCGACAAGTATGTGCTCAACCGCTACCTCAGCGGCTATGGAATAAACGTGGCACGCAGTCTGCTGCTGCGCCGCGGGGAGGAGAACAAGTACAGCGAGGAGGAGATAGAACGCATCATCGGTATGCCGTGCTTCGTAAAGCCCGCCGCCGACGGAAGCAGTTTCGGCGTGTCGAAGGTGAAGAACGCCGACCAGCTCGCGCCCGCCCTGCGCGTCGCTTTCATGGAGAGCAACGAGGTGATGATAGAGAGTTTCCTCGACGGAACGGAGATATCGATAGGCTGTTACAAGACAAAGGACAAGTCGGTGGTGTTCCCTGCCACGGAGGTTGTCACCGCCAACGAGTTCTTCGACTACAATGCCAAGTACAACGGAGAGGTCCAGGAAATCACTCCGGCGCGCATATCGCCCGACACGGCGGCGCGTGTGGCTGAGGAGACATCGCGTATCTACGACATACTCCGCTGCAACGGAATAATACGTGTGGACTATATCATAACGAAAGACGAACACGGCAACGACAAGATAAACATGCTCGAGGTGAACACCACACCGGGTATGACCGCCACAAGCTTCATCCCCCAGCAGGTGCGTGCCGCCGGACTCGACATCAAGGACGTGCTGACAGACATAGTGGAGAACCAGTTCTGAACCGGCGCCTGAGCGTGGCTCCACTTTATTACCTACCTGATAATTAAGTGATTATGAACATCGAGTTATTAAGACAGTATGATGCGATAAGGCCGTTCGAGCCGGAAGAGCTTCCGGAAGTGTATGAGCGCCTTGTCGCCAACAGCCAGTTCAGGGCGGTGGCTGCCGCCATCTTCCCCGACATCCCGTTTGAGACGTTGGCTGAGAGAATGCGTGCGTGCCGCACGAACCTCGACTTCCAGCGCACGTTCTGCTATCCGTTCCTCTCCGGACTGCTCGCCAAGGCGAGCCGGGGATGCGACATCGACTGCTCGGCGATAGACAACAGCCGCAACTACACGTTTGTGAGCAACCACCGCGACATAGTGCTCGACTCGGCGTTGCTCAACATGATGCTGCTCGACTCGCATTTCTCCACGACGTGCGAGATAGCCATCGGCGACAATCTTCTGTCTCTGCCGTGGGTGAAGGACATCGTGAGGATAAACAAGTCGTTCATTGTCGAGCGGGCGTTGTCTATGAGACAGATGCTCACGGCAAGCAAACGGCTGTCCGACTACATGCATCTTGTCATAGCGGAGAAGAAGGAATGTGTGTGGATAGCGCAGCGCGAGGGACGCGCCAAGGACTCCGACGACCGCACGCAGGAGGCAATACTGAAGATGATGGCTATGGGAGGGGAAGGCACGGTGAGAGACCGCATCGCGGCGTTGCACATCGTCCCGCTGTCTATATCGTATGAGTTCGACCCGTGCGACTTCCTCAAGGCGAGGGAGTTCCAGCTCAAACGCGACGTGGAGGGATGGAAGAAGTCGGCGCAGGACGACATCGTGAGCATGCAGACCGGCATCATGGGCTACAAGGGACGCATACACTACCACTGCGCGCCATGCATGGACGGATGGCTCATGACCCTCGACGAAGACATGCCGAAAGGCGACTTCTACCATGCGGTGGCTGAACATATCGACCGCGACATATTCTCCGGCTACCGGCTTTATCCCAACAACTACATCGCACTCGACATGCTCGAAGGCTCAGACGCTCTCTCCGCGCATTATACCGGAGCCGAGAAGGCTGCCTTTGAGAAATATATCGACACACAGCTTGCAAGGATTGAGCTGGAGAAACCTGACTACTCATTCCTGCGCGAGCGCATGCTCACGATGTATGCCAATCCGGCGCGCAACCGTTTCAGTGTGATGGGGGATGATGTGTAAGACGCGCTTCATTCATATAGCAGGCGTGCTGGCGGCTCTGGTCGTGCTCGCCGGATGCTCAGCCGACGGGTATGAGAGCGGTGACGGCAAGTATTCGTACATGCGTGCCGACTTCGTGGAGATGCATTCGGATGCCGGAGAGACGGTGGACTATGTCGTGACTGACGACGGACAGAAACTCGTCACAAACCCGCCTTTCACTCTGTCGTGGATAACGGTGCCCGATTCGGTTTACAGGGCGCTGATGTATTACAACCTGACTTGCAACGCTTCGGGTGAGGCATGCGCCAAGGCTCTGTCGGTGGTGAGGGTGCCTGTGCTGAACATAGTGCCCTTGCGGCAGACTGGCAATGTGCCTGCCGACCCCGTGACCTTCGAGAGCGCGTGGCTGTCGGCAGGAGGCAAGTATCTTAATATGTGTGTGCTGCTGAAGTCGGGGACGTCAGATGACAACAGAGGAGTGCAGACCGTAGGTGTCGTCGGAGAGCGGACCGAGGACTTGCCCGACGGAGGCAGGTGCGCCGTATTGCGGTTCATGCACGACCAGGGAAGTGTTCCGGAGTATTATTCGGTGCGCAAATATCTTAGCATAAGGACTGCCGACATCGGTGCCGATGCCGTGAGGATAAAGATAAACACCTATTCCGGAGAGACTGAAAAGCTGGTGTACTTGCGTTGATACAATTATTTTACAATTCATTTTTTATAATTCAAACTCTTAAACTCCATCATTATGAAAAAAGATTATGTTCCCGTTTGCTGTGCTGTCTGCCTTCATCATTGCGGCGCTCAGCTCATGCGGCGGTCAGAGCAAAGGCTCTTCCGATGCAGACAGTCTTGTTTTCGACAGTATCGTAGTCGATACTGTGGCTATGCTCAACGGTGATAACGACTCCGTGAGGTGCGAAATTAAAATGAACATTCTTTATGCCGTAGGAGCAAATGCGGATGCCGTGAACGACTCGATAATGAATTCCGGCATATTTACAGATATGTGGAAGGCTGCGGAAAAGCCTGACTCGGGCATCACGATGAGGCAGGCTGTGGACCGGTTTGTCGCCTCATACATCGCCGGTTACCGCGAGGAGTGCGGCAAGATGGTTAATGAGGGTTTGAGCGGAGCGTCGCTCAACTATGAGTATATTGTGAAAACGTCAGCCAAGGAAGGTCGTCCGGGCGTGATAACATATCTGTCTGACATCTATTCGTTCACCGGAGGAGCGCACGGCATGAACCTTGTCAAGGCGATGAACTTCGACACCGCCACCGGCGCGAAGATAGGGAAGGCTGACTTCTTTGCCGCAGACGCTGACAGCGTGGTGACAGAAGGAATAATCAAAAGCCTCTCGGCACAATATAAGACAGACGGTCTGGACGGTCTGAAGGACCAAGGCGTATTCGCTCTGGGAGAGCCTTACGTGCCCGACAATTTCGTTTTGGGCAAGGACAGTGTCACGTTCATTTACCAGCCTTACGACATCGCGGCTTACGCACTCGGCACCATACGTGCCTCGGTGGCTTATTCTGACATTGAGACAGCCATTGTAAAGAAGTGACGCAGGGGCGTAGCGTGATGCCTGACGAGGAACCGGCTGTCAGCAGGAAAGCCAATCATGCCGGACTTCATCGGGCTTCCTCTGTCAGAATCCTTACGCCTGTTGCGTGTCAAAAGATATTTCCGGCGGTCTGATAACGTTCCCGGAAAACTGAAACGGATGTGCTCCGCTTGAAGGGCACATCCGTTTTATATATATAATATGTAAAATCTTTACTTGCCGAGTTTTATCCTCAGTTTCTCAATCATGTCCTTTGTCATTGTCTTCATGTCGTAATCAGGCTTCCAACCCCATTCCTCCCGTGCGCACGAATCGTCGAGAGAGTTGGGCCATGACTCGGCTATGGCCTGCCGCAGAGGGTCCACCTTGTACACCATCTTGAAGTCGGGCACAGCCTCCTTGATGCTGTTGTATATCATTTCCGGGTCGAAACTCATCGACGCTATGTTGAAAGCATTGCGGTGAACGAGCTTCTCCGGGTCAGCCTCCATAATCTCTATGGCAGCGCGAAGGGCGTCCGGCATGTACATCATGTCCATGAACGTGCCTGCGGCGATGGGACATTCGAATGTCTCTCCCTTCACTGCGGAGTAGTAGATGTCAACCGCGTAGTCGGTGGTTCCGCCTCCGGGAGGAGTCACGTATGAGATAAGTCCTGGGAAACGCACGGCTCTCGTGTCTACGCCGAAGCGTGTATAGTAATAGTCACTCAGCAGTTCGCCGGTCACCTTTGTCACCCCGTACATTGTCTTCGGGTCGCGTATGGTGTCCTGCGGAGTCTTGTCTTTCGGTGTGGACGGTCCGAACGAGCCTATGGAACTCGGTGTGAATACGGCACACTTCTTCTCTCTCGCCACTTCGAGCACATTGAACAGTCCGCCCACTCCTATCTTCCATGCCAGTTGCGGCTTGGCTTCCGCCACAGCGGAAAGCAGTGCTGCAAGGTTGTAGATTGTATCGACGTGGTATTTCTCCACCGCATCCGCTATCTGCTGTTGGTTGGTTATGTCAACGATGGCAGACGGTCCGCTTTCTTTCAATTCCCCTTTTGGTTCTGCGCCGGGAATGTATCCGGCAACGATGTTGCCGCTGTAAAGGTTGCGCAGCATCATGGTGAGTTCGGAACCGATTTGTCCTGTAGAACCGATGATTAGAATATTTTTCATTGTCGAGGTTTGTTTGTATAGTCTTTCTGTAAGTAAAGATGGTGCAGGCGTGAGGAAAAGAGAACCTGTTCTTTATTTCCCGGGCGCATCTTATCTTATGCAAAGATAATGAAAGCGAGTGGAAAGAGAACTTGTTCTTTATTTCCCGAGCGCATCTTATCTTATGCAAAGATAATGAAAGCGAGCGGAAAGAGAACCTGTTCTATATTTCCCGAGTGCATCTTATCTTATGCAAAGATAATGAAAGCGAGCGGAAAGAGAACTTGTTCTATATTTCCCGAGTGCATCTTATCTTATGCAAAGGTATGCAGTTTTGGCGGTAAAAAAGCATTTTTTTACCTTATTTTTTTGTCAGGTACAAAAAAAATATGAACTTTGTCTTGCGACATGACAATGGTGCTTAAACAATATATTAAATCATAAAGCTATGTATGGTAAAATGAAAGAATTCCTCGCGAAGGAACTGGCAGACATAAAGGCTGCCGGATTGTACAAGAACGAACGTGTGATAACCACTCCGCAGCGCGCTGACATCAAGGTTAAGGAGGGCGGAGAGGTGCTTAACTTCTGTGCCAACAACTACTTGGGGCTGTCTGACAACAGCCGCCTCATAGACGCCGCAAAGAAAGCCATGGACTCGCACGGCTTCGGTATGTCGTCCGTAAGGTTCATATGCGGCACCCAGGATCTGCACAAACAGCTCGAGGCAGCCGTTTCCGATTACTTCAAGACGGAGGACACGATTCTTTACGCATCGTGTTTCGACGCCAACGGCGGACTGTTCGAGTCGCTGCTTACAGACGAGGACGCCATCATATCAGACGCTCTCAACCATGCGTCCATAATCGACGGTGTGCGCCTTTGCAAGGCTAAGCGTTACCGTTATGCCAATGCCGACATGGCAGACCTTGAGCGTTGCCTGAAGGAGGCGCAGGCACAGCGTCACCGCATCATCGCAACCGACGGCGTGTTCTCAATGGACGGCAACGTGGCTCCTATGGACAAGATATGCGAACTTGCCGAGAAGTATGACGCGCTCGTTATGGTTGACGAGTCTCATTCAGCCGGAGTTGTGGGTCCGACAGGTCACGGTGTTGCCGAGCTTTACGATGTTTACGGACGCATCGACATCTTCACTGGCACGCTCGGCAAGGCTTTCGGCGGTGCGATGGGAGGATTCACGACAGGACGCAAGGAGATTATCGACATGCTGCGCCAGCGTTCGCGTCCTTATCTGTTCTCCAACTCGGTAGCTCCTTCCATAGTAGGCGCGAGCATAGAGATGTTCAGTATGCTGAAGGAAAGCAACGCGCTGCACGACAAACTGATGGACAACGTGACATATTTCCGCGACAAGATGCTCGCCGCAGGCTTCGACATAAAGCCCACACAGAGCGCCATCTGCGCCGTGATGCTGTATGACGCCAAGCTGTCGCAGGACTTCGCGGCGCGCATGCAGGAGGAAGGCATCTACGTGACGGGCTTCTATTATCCCGTCGTTCCGAAGGGACAGGCACGCATACGTGTGCAGTTGTCAGCCGGACATGAGCGCAGCCATCTTGACAAGGCGGTGGACGCGTTCGTCAAGGTGGGCCGTGAGCTGAACGTCATCAAGTAAGACTGTATACCATTCTTAATATATATGTATAATGTGACGGCATCCGCCGGTTTCCCGGGTAGCAGGAGCCGTCACATTGTTTTTTATGTTTTTTTATGTTTTATATTTTTAGTAAAAACCTTTCTCGGTTGTTATTATATTATAGAGACCATTTAATGACTTAATAATTAAATACGTATTTAAATGAAAAGAATACTTTTACTTATGCCATTTATGCTGCTTGCGGTGTTATCGCACGCACAGCGTTCAGACAACTACAAGCCTACTAACAATCCTAATGTGAGGCTTACGAGAACCAACATGCCTATTGTCTTCATCAACGTAGACGGACAGATGATACAGCGTGAGGACCGTGTCACGGCGCGGGTGAAGATTATTGACAACGGAGAGGGACAGTACAACTACGGTGACACCATAGCCCATCCTGACCAGAAGGTGGACTATGAGGGATATGTGGGGCTGAAATACAGAGGCAACTCGTCGTTCAACAGCTCTGAAAAGAAGCCATACTCGTTCCGCCCGCTGGACAAACCGCTCGAGGAGGGAGGCAAGAAGCAGAAGGTGAAGATAATGGGTATGGGCAAGGACAACGACTGGGCGTTGCTCGCCCCGTTCTCCGACAAGAGCATGATACGCGATGTGCTCACCTTCGAACTGGCGCGCCCGTATTTCGACTATGTGCCTCACGCAAAGTTCTGCGAACTCGTTCTCGACGGCACCTATTACGGAGTGTTCATCATGTCGGAACGTGTGGGCAAGGGAAAGAACCGTCTCAACCTTAACGACCCGGGCGAGGACGATGGCGATCTCACCGGAGACTTCCACGTGGAGATAGACCGCGACGACGAGCCACAGTACTACCGGTCGAAGTATCATCCCGTGGACGGCAGCGGAAACGAACTGTCCTCGAGTTGGATAACATACCAGTACAAGTCTCCCGAATACGATGACTTCGCCGAACTGCCTGCCGGCACGGAGGCGGCACTGCACAAGGCGATAGACGATATGGAGGCTTCGTTCCGCACAAGCTATTATGCTGACCCCGAACGCGGCTACCGCAAGTACATCGACGAGACTTCGTTCATAGATTACATGCTCGCGACAGAGCTCTCGTTCAACATCGACGGCTACCGTCTGAGCACCAATCTGTATAAGTACAGCGAGACGCGCGCCGCACGCGAGGGACTCGACCACAGATGGAAGATGTCGTTATGGGACTTCAACATAGCCTACGGCAACGCCAACTATAATTATGGCGAGCGCACCGACCTGTGGCAGTATGACTTCAACGCCCGCACAGGCGACCCTCAGCTCGTGCCCTTCTGGTGGTATAAGTTGACCCGCGACAAGAGTTTCATGGACAATGTGAAGCAACGCTGGCAGCAATATCGCAACGGACAATATTCCGATGAGGCTATCGAGGCGAAGATAGACTCGCTCACAAACGTCATCACCTCCGGCGGCGCACTCAACAGAAACCAGAGCGCGTGGAACGTCATCGGACGTCAGGTGTGGCCCAACTATTATGTAGGTCAGACCTATGGGGACGAGATTGACTATCTGAAGAACTGGATAAGAAACCGTGTGAAGTTCATGGACAAGCAGCTTCTGCCGCGCGACCCGTCGTTGCGTTATGTTCCGGTGAGTGTTTCGGAGGGGTGGAACGGAGACGTCATCATAGAGTCGCTGCCCGCATCGGGGCATGCCACCGGGGCTATCGACGACAACCGGTCGTTCTATTCGGAATCGCTGAAGAGCGAGGGCGGACTGCCTGACTCGCGTGTGATAGTGTCCAACTCAGACATTGAGTACAGGCTGGCTGCCTACGACGGCAACAACTCACTGCACCTCAGAAGTTCCGGACAGACGGGAGAACTGGTGTTTGACAAGCCGTTCGCCACTGCCGAACTGAGCATGCTGGCAACCAGCGGCAGGGGACAGAGCGAGATAGAGGCTGTGGTTAACTATGCTGACGGTACGAGTTCATCGCCGCAGATGCTCACTGTGAGAGACTGGTCGGTGAGAAATCCCGTAGGTGACGAGGCTGTCACGCAGCTCGGTTGTATGACCCTGTCAGACTCTTCTTATGGCACTGACTGCCATTACTGTCTCTTCGAGAACGCCATAAGCTGCGACAAGAGCCGCCAGGTGAAGTCTGTCACGATAAACATGCGCAACGACGCCACCCTCTCGGTGCTCGCCTTCTCGCGTCAGGAGAAGACTCCCACCGCCATATCATCGCCGTCTGTTACGGGTGAGCGCACGGTTGTAGGCATCTATTCCGCCGACGGTGTGAGACAGTCGGGAACGAAGAGCGGACTGAACATCATCCGCTACTCAGACGGAACCGTGCGTAAGGTGATGCTGAAATGACTCCGCGGTGCTCACCCGAGCACCACGTCGAGCATCATCATAAGTGTGAAGCCGATGGCAAAACCTATGGTGCCGAGGTTGCTGTGGCTGCCTTCTGACGCCTCTGGTATCAGCTCTTCCACTACGACATATATCATTGCGCCCGCTGCGAAGGCAAGCAGATAGGGCATGACCGGGGCGACTGCCGATGCGAGAAGTATCACGGCAGCCGCCCCTATCGGTTCCACCACACCGCTGAGCGAGCCTATCGCGAATGAGCGCATGCGGCTGTTGCCCTCCGCCCGCAGCGGCATCGATATGATGGCACCCTCGGGTATGTTCTGTATTGCTATTCCGAGCGACATCGCCATTGCTCCTGCCGCCGTTATGCCTGCCTCTCCCTGCATCGCTCCGGCTATCACCACGCCCACCGCCATGCCTTCGGGCAGGTTGTGGATGGTGACTGCAAGCGAGAGCATCGCCGTGCGCGAGAGACGGCTGCGCGGTCCTTCGGGAGCGGCTCCGCCTATGTGCAGGTGGGGCGTAAGATAGTCGATGGCGAGCAGGAAGCCTATGCCGCACAGAAAGCCTGTGGCTACCGGCATCACCTTTACCCATCCCTCGCCGCCGCTCAGTTCCATGCCGGGTATGAGCAGCGACCACACCGAGGCTGCCACCATCACTCCCGAGGCGAATCCGAGCAGCGATTTCTGCACAAGCGCAGGCATCTCGTGCTTCATGAAAAATACGAACGCCGCGCCTGTCATCGTGCCAAGCAGCGGCAGTGTGAGTGCTATTATAAGTCCTTCCATAACTGTTCCGTTTCTTTTTATGTGTCGTTAATATACGTGTCGATGCCTGCGAGGCGTGTCTTTCTTATGCCAGCACAAGCGTCGTCCGTGCTTTATGCCGCGACACCGATGACGCAATCCGCGTGTCATTGCCACTGTCGAGGTTATAGCTTCTGCAAAAGTAATAATTAATTCCGATATTCGCGACATTATGGATTTTATACGCCCGTGATGTATATTTATGCATCCCGGCTTGACTTTATTTTGACAAAACAAATCTTCAAAATAGAAGCTGTAATACCGTAAAACGTGAATAAAAAGTGCATTTAAATGCTACGGCAGGGCTGAAAAGCATCGCATACGGTGTGGAAAAGACTTTTTGATGTGACTGGAAGGGCTTTATGGCGATGCATTAAAGCCTTTCTTGTGTTGCGGAAGAGGCTCTTTGGTGAGACGGAAGAGGCTTTTTGGCAGTGGCGGAAAGCGTTTTCTGTGAGACGATTCTTGGTAAACGGTTGGTTGCCAGGGATTTACTTGTTCTTTGCGAGAACCGCGTGTATGCGGGCGCGAATGCTTTTGTGCGAAACGGAGGCGCTCTCGTTGAGTTGGGAAAGACGGTTTATGCATAAGCGCCGGACGGAATTGCATGAATATGCAGGATTGTTTTTTGTGCGGTGGCGGTGCAATCTGTGTGTGGCGGATGGTGGTCGGGCGGAATAAAATGTGTAATTTTGCACTCTGCCGGAAGGTGCTCCGCGGCATACTGGTCGTCACGTGCCGGATGTAAGGACAGACGGTGCGATGGATGCAGGCGGATAATGCGGAGCGTCCGTACCGTTGATATATAAAAACAGGAGAGATATGGAAAACCAATATGTGAAGCAGTTTCCCGGGCTCATGTCCGGAAAGAAGATAATGTATGTACACGGATTCGGCTCGTCGGCGCAGTCGGGCACGGTGACGCTTCTGCGCACTCTCATGCCTGACGCCACCGTTGTGGCGCGCGACATACCCATACATCCCGCCGAGGCGATGGACATGTTGCGTGCCATGTGTGAGGAAGAGAAGCCCCATCTCATCATCGGCACGTCGATGGGAGGCATGTACACGGAGCAGCTCAAGGGCTACGACCGCATCCTTGTGAACCCTGCCTTCCGCATGGGCGAGACCATGACAAAGCATGGAATGACAGGCAAGCAGACGTTCCAGAACCCCAGAGCCGACGGTGTACAGGAGTTCATCGTCACCAAGTCGCTCGTGAAGGAATATGCAGAGGCTACGTCCCACTGCTTCGAGGACATCACTCCGGAGGAGCGTTGCCGCGTTACGGGACTGTTCGGTGATGAGGATCCCGTTGTACACACGTTCGATCTGTTCCGCGAGCATTACCCCGAAGCCATACACTTTCACGGTGGTCACAGGCTCACCGACAAGGTCGCGCTACACTATCTCGTGCCCCTGATACGCCGCATAGACGACCGTCAGGATGGCAGACAGCGTCCCACGGTGCTCATAGACATCTCCACACTTGCCGACAGCTACCGCAACGCCACGGCAAGCATGCATAAGGCGTATGAGGCTCTTATCGAGCGATATGACGTCTACGTGGTGGCTCCTGCGCCGTTCAACGACCGTGGCAGCATGGCGGAGACGGTGGAGTGGGTGGAGAGATATCTAAGCGCTCCTGCCCACGACCGTGTGGTGTTCGCCAACCGGCGTGAGGTGCTCTACGGCGACTATCTCATCACCGACCGTGAGAGCGACGGATTCATCGGCACCACGGTGGTGTGGGGAAGCGACGAGTTCAAGACATGGGAGGAGATAATAGTCTTTTTCGACCGTCTTGGCGGACAGTGACGTCATCGCGTGTACTGTTCAGGAGATGATAGTGAATTAAGGGCGTCTGCCGGTTAGGGATAAAAACAAGTCCGGAAGGATGTTTACTGTAATAATCATAATGCTTTGCGGTGTGCTTGCCGGGCGTGTCACCGGCATGAGATGCCGTCCTGCGGTGTCGCGTGTGGTGACAGCGCTCATATGGATTCTGCTTTTCATGCTTGGCGTGGAGGTGGGAGCCGACCGCCGCATCACCGGTAATGTGCTCACACTCGGTCTCGACGCGCTTGCCGTAGCGGCAGGCAGTGTCGTGGGGTGTGTGCTGTTCTCGTGGATGATGTGGCGTATGGTGCGCGGAGAAGAAAACGATGACAGGAAATGAAAGGAAGCATAATAATAACCCTTTTCTTCGCCGCCGGAGTGGCGTGCGGCGTGACGGAGCTCATACCAGAAGGCTTTGTGAGCAGCCGCACGAGCTTTTTGGTGCTGTGCGCCCTTATGTTCAGCGTCGGCATGTCGATAGGTTGCGACTCCGCTACGCTGCATAGCTTCAGACGGCTCAGTCCGCGTCTTGCCCTCCTTCCGCTCGTAACCATCGCCGGTACGCTTGCCGGCAGCATGGCGTCATCGCTCGTCCTGCCCCACCGCACGCTTTCCGACTGTCTTGCTCTCGGCTCAGGCATGGGCTACTATTCGCTTTCCAGCATATTCATAACCGGGTATCGCGGAGCGGAACTTGGCACAGTGGCACTCCTTGCCAACATCCTGCGTGAGCTGGCTGCGCTGCTCCTCGCTCCTTTCCTTGCCCGCAGGTTCGGCTCTCTGGCACCCATCTCCGTGGGCGGAGCCACCACCATGGACACCACGCTGCCCGTCATTACGCGCAGCGTGGGACAGCAGTATGTGGTGTTGTCGGTCTTTCACGGTTTCGTGACCGACTTCAGCGTGCCGTTTCTCGTCACGTTCTTCTGCACGCTCTGACCGTCAGTATTCGGTCTTCTCGCCGCTTTCCTCCCACATCCTGAACGCCTTTATCGCCTCGTCAGGAAGCAGCAGCTCCATCTTTTTCTGTCTCTCGTCGGGCGGCAGAGGTATTTCCTGATAGATGAAGTCGTCGTCGAATCCTATCTTCGCGGCGTCCTTGCGGTTGTTGGCGTAGTATATCTTGTCAAGACGAGCCCAGTATATCGCTCCCAGACACATGGGGCACGGCTCGCACGAAGTGTATATCTCGCATCCCTCCAGACAGAACGTGCCCATCTTTGCGGCGGCGCGGCGTATGCAGTTCACCTCCGCGTGGGCGGTGGGGTCATTGTCCAGAGTGACGCTGTTTGACGCCTCTGCCACTATCTCGCCGTTTCGCGCGATGACGGCACCGAACGGTCCGCCGCCGTTTCTTACGCTTTCTTCCGACAGGGCGATTGCCCTGCGCATGAGTTCTTTCTTGTCCATAATAGTCGTTTTTATGTCCATTCCTTTCCGGAATGTGTTGTTCATGTTCTTATAGTCTGTTTTTAGTGAGCCGTTAACCGCGCACAATCCTCATGTATTCGTCATAGCTGATGTGCCGTCCGCCCATCGACTTGAGGTGGGGCGTCTCAAACTGGCAGTCAATCATCGCTCCGCCGTGCTCCGTCATGTAACGGGCGAGGTGTATGAGAGCCAGCTTGCTCGCGCTCGGAACAAGCGAGAACATGCTCTCTCCGAAGAAACATCTGCCCAGACAGACGCCGTACAGTCCGCCCGCGAGCCTGCCGCCGTCCCACACCTCCACGCTTGCCGCGAATCCCTGCCTGTGCAGTTCCTCGTAGGCTCTGGTCATGTCGTCGCCCAGCCATGCCCCCGCCTCGCCTATGCGCAGCTGTCCGCAGGCGGTTATCACGCTGTGGAAGTCGCGGTTTATGGTGACAGTATACAAGCCCTTGTTCATGAGTGTGCGCATGGAATGCGACACGTGAATCTCTTCAGGGAATATCACGAAGCGGTCCATGGGGCAATACCAGTGTATCTCGTCCGCCCACCGGAAGGCATACCATGGGAATATCCCGTTGGAATATGCCAGTATGAGGCGGTCTGTGCTCAGGTCGCCACCCACGGCGAACATCCCGTCGGGATCGCCGAGCCTCGGGTCCGGGAATGCCAGTCGTTTGTCTATGCGGAATATCATTGTGCCAGTGCCGGTCTGTCGTCAATTATGTCAATCTCCGCCTCACCGCCTTTGGCAAGCCGTCCGAAGAGAATCTCGTGTGTGAGCATGGTCTTCAGGTGGCGGCTGATGATGCGGTCGAGCTCGCGCGCACCGTATTCCTTGGTGAATCCCCGCTTCAGAATCCACTGCCGCGCAGCCTCGCTGAGCTTCATGGTGATGTTCTTCCGGCTGAGCTTCTCCTGCAGTTCGCCGAGCTTCTTGTCCATTATGAGTGTCGCCATGTGCATGTCCATGTCGTGGAAAACCACAGTGGCTGACAGCCGGTTGATGAATTCGGGCTTGAAGGTCTTCTTCACCTGTTTCATCATTGCGTCGCCCTGCGATATTCCTCCGGCAAATCCCACCTGAGCGCGCGACGCATACTGCGCCCCGGCATTGCTCGTCATGATGATCACAACGTTGCGGAAGTCAGCCTTCTGACCCTTGTTGTCGGTGAGCCGGGCATAGTCCATCACCTGCAGAAGGATGTTGTAGATGTCCGGGTGAGCCTTTTCTATCTCGTCGAACAGCAGCACGCAGTTGGGTGTCTTGCGTATGGCGTCGGTCAGTTGTCCTCCGTCCTCATAGCCCACGTATCCTGCCGGTGAGCCGATGAGCTTCGCCACGGTGTGCTTCTCGGTGTATTCACTCATGTCGAAACGCACGAGCGAGATGCCGAGCTCGGCTGCGAGGACTCGCGCCACTTCCGTCTTGCCCACTCCGGTGGGTCCTACGAAGAGCAGGCTTGCCAACGGTTTGTTGTCGTCGAGCAGCCCCGCCTTCGCCATCTGCACCGCTTCCACCACCTGGCTCACGGCTTCGTCCTGACCGTAAATCCTCGCTTTGATGTTCTTCTCAAGCGATGCGAGTCTGGTGTTGTCGTCCTCCTTCATCACGGCGGCGTCTATCTTGCACATCTTCATGAGCACTTCCGTCATCAGACTCTTGTCCACCAGCTGCCTTTCCCCTGCCGAAGGATGTGTGGCGCGGTATGCTCCCGCCTCGTCGATGAGGTCTATCGCCTTGTCGGGAAGAAACCTGTCTGATATGTGTTGCGCCGCCATCCTCACCGCGTAGGCAATGCTCTCTTCAGTGTATTCCACTCCGTGAAACTGTTCATACTTGTCTTTCAGTCCGCTGATTATCCTTATCGTCTCCTCCACATCAGGCTCGGCGATGTCTATCTGTTGGAATCTGCGCACTATGCCCCGGCTCCGCGCCATGTGCCGGTTGTACTCGTCGTAGGTCGTGGAGCCTATGAAGCGTATGTTGCTATTCTCCATGTACGGCTTCAGCATGTTCGAAGCGTCGAGCGCGCCGTCGCTTCCCCGTCCGGCTCCCATCATGTTGTGTATCTCGTCTATGTACACAATGGCGTTTCCCTCGGCTGCTATTCCGTCCATGACGAGCTTCATCCTCTTCTCGAAGTCGCCCCTGAACTGGGTTCCGGCGAGCATTGTGCTCATGTCCATCTGGTAGACATGGCATCCGCGCAGCCTCTCCGGCACGTCCCCACGGACTATTCTCGCCACGAGACCGCGCACCAGAGCCGTCTTTCCCACGCCCGGCTCGCCTACGTGCAGAGGGTTGTTCTTGTCCTTGCGGCACAGCACCTGTATGGTGCGTTCCAGTTCCTCGTCGCGCCCTATGAGCGGAGTGAACGAGTCTGCGATGTCGTTCATGCACGTCACGAGGCTTTTCCACGCCTCTTTCGGATGCTCCTCCTGCCTGTTGTCCTCGTGCTGTGAGGGGTGCGAGGATATGAGCAGGCTGATGAAGTCGCCCACGTTGTCACCGAGATACTTGTTCAACAGCATAGTCGCCTCGGAGTCTGTGAGGTTGAGCAGTCCCACTGTGAGGTGCGGGATGTCCACCCTTGCCGCCTCCGACTGCTCCACCTGGGCTGTCGCTATCTCCAGCATCTGCCCCAGCTGTACCGATGCCTCCGGGCTGTACTCGGCTTTCCCGGGCACGCTTTCCACCGTATCCATATACTCGTTGAGCTCCTTATACATTTCCTCCACGTCGCACCCCACGGTGTAGAGAGCCTCTATGAACGGTCTGTAGTTGAGCAGTGCCATGAGCACATGCTCCGGCATGACAAACTCCTTGCGCTGTCTTTTGCAGTATGTCAGCGCGAGCGAAAGTATCTTGTTCAGATTTGCGTACTCTTCCATAATCTATTCCGGTTGGCAACTGAACCTCAGCGGGAAATTCTGTTCGCGTGCCATGTGTGTCGCCTTCTTTATCTTTGACAGCGCGACGTCATAGCTGTATATCCCCACAACGTCCTGTCCGTTGCGGTGGACGTTGAGCATCATACGCTCAGCCTCCTCCGATGTCTTGAAGAAAACCGTCTTGAGCACCGTCACAACAAACTCCATCGTAGTGAAATCATCGTTGTGCATGATTACCTTATACCTTCTGGGCTCGCACGTTCCGGTGTGTTCGCGTTCGCGTATGGATGATTGTTCCTTTGCCATGTTGACTGTTCTTTAAAATGGGCTGCCGTGTGAGGGCAGCGCGTCTGTTGTCTGATGCAAACTTACTGATTTTTTCCCGACCTTCCAAACATGACATATTAAAATATGGCGGAGCACAGGCTGTATACATATATTATATATGTTGATTTCAAAATATGTAAGTCTTTTTCAGAAACTTTCGTTAAATTATGACTAACTTTGCGTTCTGCCGTACTCTCAGCAGGTGTGCCGCGTGTCTGTGAATGTGCGGTGTGGCAACTTGGTGTGGCACATGTAAGGAAGTGCGCACGCTGAGGCTGACGTCCTTCCGGCAGTGTTGTGCGCCGTAAAACGCACGATAAACTACTCTTAAAATGACAAATCCTGACAACAGATATGTGAATCCGGAAACACATCCGGCTGACTCCCGTTACATACGGTGCCGCGTGCGGAGCCATGACTCCGCTTCGTTCACTGTGGTGACAGGCAATGATGGAGACGGCAGGGAGCTGCGCGTGTCATACGGTGCCGCACCAGGCGGTGACGAGTATGGCTATCTGCGCGGTATACTACGCAGAGGCATGCGGCTCAATCTGCTCGACACGCGCATGGCGGACAATAAGGTTGTGGCGGGCGAGATAGTCGTCGAGCCCGATTTTCTGGTAGACATAAGCTCGTTGGCGGCGTGCTTCGAGGACTTCGGACACCATCCGCTGCTCTACACGCTCAACCGTCTGAAAAAACGCCCTAACACATATCACATCATACTCGGCAACTTCGCGGGCATGGTGCTCGACGATGTGATAAACAGCCCGCACTTCTCTCTGAACGACACAATAAGGAAAAACTTCCGCGAGAAAGCCATAGAGTATGCCTCGTGCGGTGAGTTCAGTCCGGAGACATTCAAGAAAGACGCTACCGCACAGGCACGTAACATCAGGCAGACAACATCAGCCCTGTTCGGCATATACGACAGGTCGAAAGTGCTTCTCGAGCCTTCGTTCGTGTGTGAGATGCTCGGTGTGCAGGGACGTGTGGACATGATGACGTCTGACAGACGCATGCTCGTGGAGCAGAAGTCGGGCAGAAACAGATACATAGAGCTTGGCAGGCAAAACGGCAGCGGCGGAAAGTATCTTGAAAAACATTATGTCCAGCTGCTGCTTTATTACGGAGTGCTGAAATACAACTTCGGTCTGGACGGGCAGGACATCGAGGTCATGCTGCTCTACTCGAAGTATCCGATGCCCGAGGGACTCATACGCACGAGACATCTTGAGGCTGAACTGCGCGAGGCAATAGCCTTCCGCAATCTCGTTGTGGCGCAGGAGCACGCCATGACAAGCGACGGTTTTGCCTCGGCGATAGACCGGCTGACGCCCGAAACGCTCAACGTGAACGGCATGAGCGGTTTCTTTTATGACAGATATCTGCTGCCGCAGCTTCAGGAGGTGACCTCTCCGCTGGCGTCGCTCCCGCAGTTGGAGCGCACCTATCTGTGCCGCATGATGACCTTTGTGCTCAAAGAGCAGCAGCTGGCGAAGACGGGTTGTCTTGCCGGAGCGGGCTGCAGCGTGGCTGACATGTGGCGCATGAGTGTGGAGGAGAAGCTCGACGCCGGAAGCATGTACGTGGGACTGGAGCTTGCCGGACTCGCAATAAACGAGGCGACAGGCAGCTACGACATGCTTACACTCGACGTTCCGGACTGTGGCGACGACTTTTCGCCCAACTTCAGGAGCGGTGACATGGTGTATGTATACGCTTATGCGGAAGACGAAATGCCCGACGTGCGCCGGAGCATATTGTTCAAGGGCGTGATGGTGAGCATAGAGGCGGAGCGCGTGAGAGTGTTTCTGAGCAACGCGCTGCAGAATCCCGACGTCATGGCACGGCGCGACAGCCGTGGCAGGCGGCTGCTCTACGCCATTGAGCATGCCGGAAGCGACGTGGGCGGGGCGGCGGTCATGCGCACGCTCTTCGACTTCGTCACCTCTCTGCCCGAACGCCGCGCCCTGCTGCTTGGCGCGCGCTCACCACGGCGTGACACAAGTGTGAGGCTCACGAAAAGCTACGGCGGCTATTTCGACCCGCTTCTTCTGCGCGCCATGCAGGCACGCGACTACTTCCTGCTTGTGGGTCCTCCGGGCACGGGCAAGACCTCCACGGCAATGCGCTACATCGTAGAGGAGGAGCTGGCAGCCGACGGGGAGCCGTCGGTACTGCTTACGGCATACACCAACCGTGCCGTGGACGAGATATGCTCCATGCTCTGCGATGCGGGCATCAGCTTTCTGCGGCTCGGCAGCGAGTACAGTTGCGACGGGCGGTTCCGCCCTTTCCTCGTTGGCAACATGGTGGAACAGACACCGCGTCTGGACAAACTGAAAGACCGGCTCATGGCTGCCCGAGTGTATGTGGGCACGGTCACGACACTCATGTCGCGCCCTTACATCTTCGCCCTGAAGCGTTTCGCGCTCGCGGTGGTCGACGAGGCGGGGCAGATAACCGAGCCGGGACTCGTCGGACTGCTCTCGGCGCACAGTCCGGAGAGTGCGGACGAGCCTGCGATAAGCCGTTTCATACTCATCGGCGACTACAAGCAGCTGCCGGCGGTGGTGCAGCAGAGCGTGGAGGAATCTGCCGTGAGCGAGCCGTGCCTTAACAGGGTGGGGATAAGAAACTGCCGCGACTCGCTGTTCGAGCGGCTCGTAAGAACAGAGCGGGAAGCCCGCCGCGAGGACTTCATCGGAGTGTTGCGCCGTCAGGGACGCATGCATCCGGCAATAGCAGCCTACGCCGGAGCGATGTTCTATGCCGACGAGCGGCTCGAGCCAGTGCCGTGTCCCCATCAGACGGAGGCTCTTCCGGGCTATCCTGTCCCGCCTGCCGACAGACTTGACGAGGTGCTGTCGAGGGAGAGGGTGATATTCATTCCGTCGGAGAAGGGCGGTGGCGGCGGACGCTCCGACAAGGTGAACGCCTGCGAGGCGCGCATCGTAGCCGACCTCGTGGCGCGCATCCGACGCATGGCAGGCAACGGGTTCAGCTGCGAGAAGACCATAGGCGTGATAGTGCCTTACCGCAACCAGATCACCATGATACGCCGCGAGATGGAACGCCGCTGCCCCGGTGACGCTCCGGACATATGCATCGACACTGTGGAACGATTCCAGGGCTCACAGCGCGACGTGATAATCTGCTCGCTCACGGTGAACAGCGACGCGCAGCTCGGTTTCCTCACGGCTAACAGTTTTGAGGAGAACGGACGTGTGATAGACCGCAAGCTCAACGTGACGCTCACCCGAGCGCGCCGCCAGATGATTCTCACGGGCAATCCGGAGATACTCTCCGGGAGCGATGTGTACGCCGGTCTGATGGAGCGCATCAGGCGTGACGGCAAGTATATGAAGTGGACTTTGTGAACGGAAACACCGTCCTGCCGTCACCTTACAGACAAGACGGGGATGAGGAACAATATGATGCGGACGGACGGCTGCCGCTATTGTTGTCTTGTTTGTCACCATACGGGGCGCAGACTCCGCCAAAATTGGTGACGAAAATAAAAAAAGATGAATAAAACCTTTGAACGTATTCTATTTTATTCTATATTTGCGGAAGAAACGAATATGCCGTCTGTCCGACGGTGCGGAGTCTGAAAGGCGTTTTGAATGACATTCTCATGATTTCCGGACAGACATCAGGCATGACGAGGCTGAGAGATAATCAACCCTGTCAGGAGACCTTCCGGCAGGAGAGGAAAGTTTAATTTAAAAATATAACCATTATGAGAAAAGTTATTATCATGGCAGTTCTGATGCTTTCATCAGTAGCCGCATTCGCGCAGCGTCCTGTCGGCAGTCTGACAGTACAGCCCAAAATCGGTATGAATTTCGCAACTCTTACGAAAGCGGACGACTCTGAGTCAAGAATAGGACTGGTTGCGGGAGCAGAGCTCGAATACCAGCTCAGTGACATCTTCAGTATCTCCGGAGGTGCGTTGTATTCCCAGCAGGGATGTGAATGGTCTGAGGACGGCAGAACAGAAACAAACAAGCTTGACTATATAAACATTCCTGTATTGGCAAATGTCTATGTAGTGAAGAATCTGGCAGTAAAGTTCGGTGTACAGCCGGCATTCAATGTGAACAGTAAGGCGAAGGCTTCAAAGGGCGATTCGAGCATACAGGGCTCCATAGAAGGAATAAAGACGTTCGACTTCTCCATTCCTATCGGTCTGTCATACGAGTACAAGAACATTGTGATAGACGGACGTTACAACTTCGGTCTGACCAAGGTAAGCAAGTATGCTGACTCGAAGAACAGCGTGTTCCAGATAACATTAGGATACAAGTTTGATATTTAAATAGGGTTACTGATAATTTTTTTTTCCAAATGTTTGATATTTTAAGAGGGCGGTGTCGCGAGACATTGCCCTCTTTTTTGTGTCTTTCCACACCGTGTAACACCTGATAGGTTATCAGACTTCATCCTTATTTCGTACTGTTGTCATTAATATTGGTTCCTGCCTTCATCGGAGATGTGGCGTGCTGCATCCGGAAAAAGCGTGAGACAAGATGACGGCGGCGGTGAGGAAGCGCGATGGGTAGGTCTGCAATAAAGTAAGAAAGCGTTATGACGGTCTGATGACCGACTTTTGGTGAAGCCGCATCCGCCGCATGACTGGCAACGGATTCGGTTGTGTGAATACAATATGGAAGATGGTGACGGGGACATATTCAAAGAAAGGAAATACCGTCTTTCCGTCACCTTACAGACAAGACAGAAATGAGCGACGCCACGGTTGGGATGGATGGTCTGTCGGTATTATTGTCTTGTTTGTAACCAACCGTAGCGCGGACCCGACAAAAGTGGGTGGCAGAGGCGAAAAAGTCGTGTAAAATCTTTGAGCGTATTATGTTTTTATTCTATATTTGCGGACGAAATGAACATGCCGCCTGTCAGCCGTGCGGAGCGCGGAAAGCGTTGTGAACGTCGTTTTCATGGTGTCCGGACAGACTTCAGACATGACAGGGCTGAGAGGCATCCAGCCCGGTAGGGAGAAATTCCGGCGGTATAGTAAAGTTTAATTTAAACATTTAATCGTTATGAGAAAAGTTATTATCATGGCAGTTCTGATGCTCGCATCAGTAGCCACATTCGCGCAGCGTCCTGTCGGCAGTCTGACAGTACAGCCTAAAATCGGTATGAACATCGCAAATGTTACGAAGTCGGACGGTACAGACTCAAGAATAGGACTTGTTGCGGGAGCGGAACTCGAATACCAGCTTACCGACATCTTCAGCATCTCCGGAGGAGCGTTGTATTCCCAGCAGGGATGTGAAAGGTCAGAGAACGGCGGTACATTGACAAGTAAATTAGACTATATAAACATCCCTTTATTGGCAAATGTCTATGTTGTGAAGAATCTGGCGGTAAAGGTCGGTTTGCAGCCTGCGTTCAATGTGAACAGCAAGCAAAAGGCTTCAAAAGGCGATGCGAGCGTACAGGGCTCCATAGAAGGAACGAAGACGTTCGACTGCTCCATTCCTGTCGGTCTGTCATACGAGTACAAGAACTTTGTGATAGACGGACGTTACAACTTCGGTCTGACCAAAATAAACAAGCATGCGGACTCGAAGAACAGCGTGTTCCAGATAACATTAGGATACAAGTTTGATATTTAAATAGGGTTACTGATAATTTTTTTTTCCAAATGTTTGATATTTTAAGAGGGCGGTGTCGCGAGACATTGCCCTCTTTTTTGTGTCTTTCCACACCGTGTAACACCTGATAGGTTATCAGACTTCATCCTTATTTCGTACTGTTGTCATTAATATTGGTTCCTGCCTTCATCGGAGATGTGGCGTGCTGCATCCGGAAAAAGCGTGAGACAAGATGACGGCGGCGGTGAGGAAGCGCGATGGGTAGGTCTGCAATAAAGTAAGAAAGCGTTATGACGGTCTGATGACCGACTTTTGGTGAAGCCGCATCCGCCGCATGACTGGCAACGGATTCGGTTGTGTGAATACAATATGGAAGATGGTGACGGGGACATATTCAAAGAAAGGAAATACCGTCTTTCCGTCACCTTACAGACAAGACAGAAATGAGCGACGCCACGGTTGGGATGGATGGTCTGTCGGTATTATTGTCTTGTTTGTAACCAACCGTAGCGCGGACCCGACAAAAGTGGGTGGCAGAGGCGAAAAAGTCGCGTAAAACCTTTGAGCGTATTCTGTTTTTATTCTATATTTGCGGACGGAATGAACGTGCCGCCTGTCATCCGGACGGAGCGCGGAAGGCGTTGTGAGCGACGCTTTCATGGTGCCCGGACAGACTTCTGGCATGACGGAGCGGAGAGGCATCCAGCCCCATCCGGATGAATTCCAGCAGTGGAGGACAGTTTAATTTAAACATATGAATATTATGAGAAAAGTTATCATCATGGCAGTTCTGATGCTCGCATCAGTAGCCACATTCGCTCAGCGCCCTGTCGGCAGTCTGACATTACAGCCTAAAATCGGTATGAACATCGCAAACCTTACCAAGGCAGACGGTTCAGACCCAAGGATAGGAGTTGTTGTGGGAGCAGAGCTCGAGTATCAGCTTACAGACATACTCAGTATATCCGGAGGCGCGCTTTACTCTCAGCAGGGAGCCGAGGGAGACCCTTTGGATGAAGACGGAAACAAACTCGACGGCACGGCAACCGTGAAGCTTGACTATATAAACATTCCTATACTGGCAAATGTATACGTAGTGAAGAATCTGGCTGTCAAGCTCGGCATACAGCCGGCGTTCAATGTGAACAGCAAAATGGCATATTCTAATGGCGACATAAGTGCCCAGGGTAAGTTGGACAATATCAAATCATTCGATTTCTCTATTCCTATCGGTCTGTCGTACGAGTACAAGAACGTTGTGATAGACGGGCGTTATAACTTCGGCTTGACCAAGATATCCGACCTTGAGAGAAGCAAGAACAGCGTGTTCCAGATAACATTAGGATACAAGTTTAATATTTGAACATAGTAATAGTTAATTTTTTTTTCCAAATGTTTGATATTCCGAGAGGGCGGTGTCGCGAGACATTGCCCTCTTTTTCATACCAGTCGGCGCAGCGTAATCCGTATCCGCCGTTGTTGCGGTGATGTGGCGGATGCGTGTATGTCATGAATGTGTCACCCTGCTCATGCCGCGTTCCGTGCCGCCGCCATGCCTGTGGGCTTGCTTTCATGTACGCGATGTGTGGTGAAAGATGCTGTAAATGCAGAAAGCATGATGATGGTGGCTGCGCGGAAGGGGAACTTAGGTGTGGCGGTAATGTGAAAAAACCGCTTTGACGGTGTGACGTCAGACCGTAGGTTCTGCATCGCAGGCAGTAAAGAATTTTGACAACTGAAAATCATGAAACAGATTTGTATGGCAGCGTCATGACCCGTCCGTATCGCTTTTCCGCACGTGTTTCCGGGCGGAACGGTTTTTACGGTGAGGGTATTCTTATGGGTCGGACTTGCGGGAAAGCCTTTTCCGCATTGGCGGAGACACTCTTCCGTGGTGCGGAACGGGCTTTATGGATGTGCGAAAGAGGCTTTCCTGCACTGCGAAAGAGGCTCTTCCGTATGGCGATACGTGCTTTTCCGCAATGCGGAGAAGTGCTTCCTGTCGGGATGTTTTCGCTAATGCGTTGTGTGTCAACGGTTTGGCATGATGCTCTGAAAATCGTTTATTTGCGTCCTGATGTTCCTTCCGATGCAAATAGAGCGTTCTCGCGGACTTATGGGTGGGCGGAAGTTCGCGCGCGTTGGAGTTTTGTTCGTCTTCGTGCGACGCTCGGACACTGCCTGCACAGGTGCGTAATCACGCAGCCGTATGATGTGTGGCGTTGCGGAAAGGATTCGGAACAGGCGCATGTCTGAGGATTTGTCGTATTTTAACAAATTCTCCCTTATTGTTATTAATTGTATAAATATTTGTGCCGGAGGAAATAAATTCATACCTTTGCATCAGAATATTATTTATGGGGACAAAGGCTAAGGAATTCCGACGGCAGGGCTCGCGTGTCGGAATTCTGTCTTTTTTGTCTGCCAGGAAAAACTAACTTATAAAATTTCAAGATTATGGCTTATATGTCACAAGAAGGCTACGAGAAGCTCGTTGCCGACCTGAAACAGCTTGAAGCTGTGGAGCGCCCAAAGGCATCGGCCGCTATTGCAGAGGCCCGCGATAAGGGTGACCTGAGTGAGAATTCCGAATATGATGCAGCCAAAGAG